>Ga0233437_1000044_pt1 | contig 301762 bp, 273 predicted proteins | sample SI_122_August201_FD_182714 | JGI IMG/M metagenome (GOLD analysis project Ga0233437, IMG submission 182714) | Seawater microbial communities from Saanich Inlet, British Columbia, Canada - SI_122_August2016_200_MG | ecosystem: Environmental > Aquatic > Marine > Inlet | place: Canada: British... | reverse complement strand
GGATGAGGTTTTGGGATTGTATAATGCTTCTCGGGTTTCTTATACGGAGACTTTGACAGAAGGTGCTCATGTGTTTGATGCTTATACTTCTGATTTGGCGGGGAATGTGGTTTTGGATAGTAAGGCGTTTAGTGTTGATGCTACTGTGCCTACTGTTAGTGTTGTTAGTCCTTTGAATGGAACTTATGATAGTAATAGTATTTTGATTAATGTTTCGTCTAGTGAGGAGGGGACTGGGATGATTGTTGGGAATTTGGATAATAGTTTGGTTAGTTGGTGGAGGATGGATGATTTGAATTCGAGTGGTGATGTGGTTGATTATATAGGGAGGAATAATGGTTCTAAGGTTGGTGGTGCTAGTCAGACTGATGCTGGTAAGTTTGGGAAAGGGTTTTCGTTTGATGGTGATGGGGATTATGTTGATTTTGGGAATGATGGAGTGGAAAGTTTGACGAATGCTACAGTTCTATTTTGGGCTTGGCAAAATCCTGGAGATAGTAGCGAGCAACATTTTGTTAGTATATCTAATGTTCAGTTTTTTACCACGAATAATTTAAGGCATCAGGGGGCTGGTGGGCAGATAGTTGCAGATCTTCCAGCGAAGGGGGAGTGGCATCAAATTGGTTATGTTCATGATGATTCAGGACGGACTCTGTATGTGGATGGTGTTAATGTAAGCTCTGATTCTAATGCGCAGACGTTCTCTGCATCACCGACAGTAAGAGTTGGTAATTATTATGGCGGAGGTAATTATTATCTTAACGGAACAATCGACGACGTCCTAATTTTCAATCGTTCATTGTCTGCAGATGAAATTCTTGGGTTATACAATGCTTCGAGGGTTTCGCATAGTGAGACGGATTTGGCTGAGGGTTCGCATACGTTTGATGCTTATGCTCAGGATTTGGCGGGGAATGTGGGTTTGGATTCTAAGGCGTTTAGTGTTGATACGGTTTTGCCTGTTGTTACGTTTGTTAGTCCGACGCCTGAAGATGATTCGTCGCAGACTGCTGATGCTATTGCTGTTAATGTGAGTGTTGTTGAGAGTAATGATTATTATTCGTTTGTTGATTTTGATAATGATTTGGTTGGATGGTGGAGGATGGATAATGTTAATGGGAGTGGGGATCCTTTGGATAGTTCGAGTTATGGGAATGATGGTGATGCTGTTGGGAATGCTGTGCAGGTTGATGATGGGAAGTTTGGGGAAGGGTTTTATTTTGATGGGGTTGGGGATTATGTTGATGTTGGGGATATAGGTAATATAAAAACCATTTCATACTGGATTAAAGCAGATAGTGTTGATGAGTATGTCTTGGATTTAGATGGCGGTACGCATTACATATGGCATAATAGCTATCCTGAAGGGTTTACAAATGCAACAGTCTATGTTGATGGTGTTCAGGAAGATATATTAGGGGATGAGAAGACCACTAATGGTGATTTTGATGCTGATACAAGTTGGAGCAAAGGGGATGGCTGGTCAATTGCTGATGGAGTTGCAAGCTGTGATGGTTCACAGGCAGCTGAATCAAGCGTGTTACAGAATCAGGGCCTTACAATAGGTAGTCAATATTTAGTAACTTTTGATGTATTAAATTATGCTGCGGGTAATGTTCGTATACTTCTCCGAGGGACTACTACCTCTTCCAAAAGTGCGGATGGGTCATATACAGAATATGTCCTCATAACGAATAATTGGGCAAATACTTATGTTATGGCAAGCTCAGCCTTTGTAGGTTCTGTTGATAATGTTTCCGTCAAGCAAGTTAATGATCTGGTCTCTTCGAACCAATGGCATCATGTTGTTATAACAACGGATACTGCTATTGATGCCGATAGTGTTGAGTTGGGTAAACAGAGTAGTAACTACTTCAATGGCTCAATAGATGAGGTTTTGATATTTAATCGTTCGTTGGATGTTACTGAGATATTGGCTTTGTATAATGCGTCGGCTAATTCGTATGAGAATAACTTTACGGGGTTGGCGGATGCGACGCATAATTTTACGGGGTATGTTGTGGATTCGGCGGGGAATAAGGCGTTTACTGCTGAGAGGGCTGTGACTGTTGATAGTGTTGCTCCGACTATTAGTGTTGTTTCGCCTTTGAATGGGACTTATGATAGTAATGCGGTTCTTGTGAATGTTTCGTCTAGTGAGGAGGGTACGGGGATGATTGTTGGTAATTTGGATAATTCGCTTGTGAGTTGGTGGAGGATGGATGATGCTAATTCTACTTCGGTTGAGGATTATGTTGGTTCTAATAATGGGACGATTGTTAATGCTGTGCAGACTGATGGTGGGAAGTTTGGGAAAGGGTTTGCTTTTGATGGGGATGGGGATTATTTGGATGTTGGGGATGAAATTGATGGACAGTTTGGTAGTAATGAATTGTCATTTTCTTTCTGGGCTAAAAGAAATAGCTATATAGGGAATGCGGGAGTAATTAGTTTTGGAGATAGTGGTTCTCGGCAATTATGGGTTTATGGTACTGGTAGTGGCTTGGCAATGAATGCTAGAAATTCTACAGGAACTAGTTTTCTTATATCTGGAACACAATCTGATGATGTTTGGAATCATTATGCTGGGACTATAAACGCTACCAATATGAGTTATTATAAAGATGGGGCCCTTATTGATTCTATAGCTTTCTCTGGAGGACTTCATGCTGGTTCAAATAATAATTTTATTGGATACCAATATTTACAAACTTATTTCAACGGCTCAATAGACGATGTCCTAATTTTCAACAAATCTTTAACAGCAGATGAAATTCTTGGGCTTTACAATGCAACTAGAGTTTCGCATACTGAAACAAGCTTAGCTGAAGGCGAGCATACGTTTGATGCTTATACTCAGGATTTGGCAGGAAATGTGGTTGTGGATTCTAAGGCGTTTGATGTGGATAGTGTTTATCCTACGGTTGTTTATGATGGGACGACGGTTGATGATGGGGCTTATGTTAATGTGGATAGTGTGTTTGTTAATTTGACGACTAATGATTCAGGGGATAGTTATGCGTTTGCTGATTTTGATAGTGATTTGGTTGGATGGTGGAGGGGTGAGAATGGTGCGAGGGATGAGAGTGATGAGTTTTTGAGTTTGGATGGGGATGGGGATTATGTGAATGTGAGTACAAAAGTAGTTGATTTTTCTAGTAATTTCTCTATTTCTGGGTGGATTAAACAAACTTCTTCGGGCACAATGCAGGTGGTTAGTTCAGGATCTAGTCAGCAGTTTTATGTTGGCGGAACAGATTTAATGTATCGGACAAATTCAGATACCACCACTGCTTCTTCGGTTCTTACTATTGGAGAATGGCATTTGGTAACTGTTACTTATAATGGGACTGGTGTTGCTTTATATGTGAATGGTTCTGTTGTCGGAAGTGAAACTAAGACTGCGGCGGATGGGTCTGGAAATACTTTAGTCGGGTCTTATGCGGGTTCTTCTGATTTTTTCAACGGCTCAATAGACAATGTCTTAATCCTAAATAGGTCGTTGACGGCTTCGGAGATTTCGGCTTTGTATTCTAGGGGGAGGAGGGAGAAGAGTTATTCGGATTCTAGTTTGGTTTCGGCTTGGAGGTTTGACGGTGACTTTACTGATAGTTTGGGGGTTAATAATGGGACGGCTCAGGGTGGTGCTTCGATAAATGGGACTAATGATGGGGTGTTTAATGGGGATGCTTCGGTTGTTGATAATGGTAGGTTTGGGAAAGGGTTTGCGTTTGATGGAAGTGCAGATAATATAGAGATAGTTGATGATTCGAGTATTAACTTTACTAATGCTAGTGATTTTTCGCTTTCTGCTTGGGTGTATAGGGCAGATGGCTTAACTACTTCAAGTTATTTTATGAGAAAACACGTTACAGGAACTGGAAAGGTATGGCTTTATTATCATGGTGGTGCGAGGTGGCAGTTTTATATTGAAGATGGAACAGATGATGGTGCAGATGCTGTGTCTGCCTTTAGTGCAGATGCAAGCCCAAATTATAAATGGACATATGTAGTCGGTGTTTATGATGCCTCCCAAAAGAATGCCTCTATTTATGTTGATGGTGTTTACAAGCATAGTGATAATAATTCTGATTTAGGTGATTTTTCTAATAACGATGATTTAGCAATAGGAGATACGTGGAATGGTTCTGTGGATGAAGTTATGGTTTTCAATCGTTCATTGTCAGCTACAGAAATAGCTGCTTTGTATAATGCATCGGCGAGTTCTTATGAGAATAATTTTACTTCTTTGGATGATGGTGTGCATTTGTTTAGTGGGTATGTTGTGGATTCGGCGGGGAATTTGGCTAGTACTTCGGAGAGGGCTGTGACTACGGATACTACTTCGCCTAGTGTTAGTGTTGTGAGTCCTTTGAATGGTACTTATAATTCTACATCTGTTTTGGTTAATGTTTCGTCTAGTGAGAGTGGTAGTGGGATGATTGTTGGTAATTTGGATAATTCGTTGGTAAGTTGGTGGAGGATGGATGATTTGAATTCTAGTGGCGGGGTTGTTGATTATATGGGATTGAATAATGGGACGGTTGTTGATGATGCTAGTCAGACTGATCAGGGTCAGTTTGGGAAAGGGTTTTCGTTTGATGGGGATGGGGATGTGATTGATGTAGGAGATAGCTTTAATTTTTCTAAAACTTATAGTATGTCTGGTTGGTTAAAGCCCAATACGGTTTCTGCTATTCAGATAGTATTTGGTATGAATGCCAAGGGGTTTGTGAGCGTGTATAATGACGATTTGAGGATAAGGATATATAATTCCTCTAATAGCGTGAAGGATTATGTTGATAGTAGCTTTTTCAGTGCAAATACTTGGAGGCATTTAGTTGTTGTTACGAATATTAGTGGAACTACTGTAAATCAAACGATTTACAAAGATGGAGTATATAGTTCATCGAGAGAGTTGGACGAAGGAATTACTGAGAATAATCAGTTATATCTGGGTAATTGGGATGAGGCTGTTCAGCCATATTGGTTTAATGGTACTATGGATGAAGTCTTAATCTTCAACAAGTCTTTGACGGCGGATGAGGTTTTGGGATTGTATAATGCTTCTCGGGTTTCTTATACGGAGACTTTGACAGAAGGTGCTCATGTGTTTGATGCTTATACTTCTGATTTGGCGGGGAATGTGGTTTTGGATGGGAAGAGTTTTTCTGTTGATACTATAACTCCTGGCTTAAGTTATGTTAATCCTTCTCCTAGGAATACTGGTGCTATCAACTCTACTTCAGTTACTTTGAATGTTAGCATAACTGATGATTTTGATACTTATGCTTTCTTTAATGATAGTTTGGTTGGTTGGTGGAGGATGGATGATGTAAATACAACCGGATTATTTGCTAATGTTACTGATTTATCAGGATTTGGGAATGATGGAACTGCTATTGGGAATGCTACCCAAACAGATGCTGGGAAGTTTGGGAAAGGATTTGGTTTTGATGGAGATGAAGACTATATAGAAATTGAAGATGCAGATAGTTTGGGGGGTTTTACTAATTTTTCGGTAGGATTTTGGGTATATCATTATGATGGGACTTATATGAATCTTGTTAGTAAGGGTTGGGATTATTGGTTTGAACTTGGTGGGGCGTCTGAAATAACCGTTAAGGGTTTGACTAATAGTACTGGAGGAATTGTGTGTCTTTCTAAAATTTCAACTCAAGTGATAGGTTCAAATGCTTGGCATTATGTGAATTATGTTTTCAATACTTCTACTGTGAAATATTATTATGATGGGAATTATGTCGATGAAGATAGTTGTGTTTATGACAGTATTTATGACAGTACTACAAAACTTCGTTTTGGAGATACTGTTGTAAATCAACATGACCTTTTTAATGGATCCTTGGATGATGTCATGATATTCAACAGAACTTTATCACAAACAGAAATCTTAGCTTTATATAATTCAACTGCAAATGGCTTAAGGAGGGATGTAAACTTATCAGAAGGAAGCTATGAATATACAGCCCATGTTGTTGATGAAGGGGGCAATAGGAATAGTTCAACTATTGTGTTTGATGTTGATCTAACAAAGCCTGCTGTTGGGTTTATAGGAGAGACTCCTGCCAATAGGTCTGTTCAGTTAAACACGCATATTGTCACTAATCTAAGCTCCAGTGATTCAAATGACCATTATTCTTTTGTTAGTTTTGATGACAGCTTAGTTGGATGGTGGAGATTTGAAGAAAATACTCTTGATGAAAGCGGACAGGGCAATGATGGGAGTGCTGTAGGTGATCCGCAAAATATAACTGCCGGAAGGTTTGGTAATGCTTTGGAGTTTGATGGAGCTGGGGATTATGTTAATTTTGATAATATTTTAGAAATTGGGTTGCATGATTTAACTTTGAGTGCTTGGATAAAAACAACTCAAACAAGTGGAACCCAAGTTATTGCTGGAGATTATTATGGTTATCCCATGGCTTATATGTATGTTGGTAATGATGATTTTGGTTCAAGATTTGGATTTGATGCTAGTTATAATTATAACACTGGCTATACTTCTGACCCTATTGCTGATGGAAATTGGCATCATCTTTTGGTTGTTTTTGATCGAGATGGGGGTATGATGAAGTATCAGGATGGAGTTAGTGTTCAAAATACTAGCATCAGTGCTGCTGTCGCTCTTGATATGGGAACCCAAGCATTTAAGATTGGCGTTGATGGCGGAGGTATTTATTATTTCAACGGCTCAATAGACGAAGTAATGATTTTCAATCGTTCATTATCAGCATTAGAAATATCTGCTTTATACAATGCAACTAAGAACCAGTCTTATGCCAACTTTACTTCTTTAACAGACGGCAACCACAGCTTTATTGGTTATGCTGTTGATGAAGGAGGCAATAGGAATGATACTGGCGAGGTTACAGTTACTGTTGATACTACTGCTCCTAGTGTGAGTTTTGCAGGCGGTACTGAGAATAATGATACTTACTTTGCCCGTGACTGGATATATGTTAATGTTTCTGTGACTGAAGAGAACTTTAACAATATAACATTCTATCTTTATAATTCAACTTCCTTATTGAATTTTACTAATCATACTACTAATGATTTTGATGTTAACTTTACAAGCTTAAATCCAAATGAATATTATTTCTATAATGTTACTATCAGAGATAAGGTTGGTTATGAGAATTCAACTGATACCCGGAATATTACATTGGATAATACTAATCCAGAGATTAACTTTTCAGATCCTACTCCTGATAATAATTCAGGAGTTAGCGGAAGTTTTGTTGTGAATGTAACTATTGTTGATGTTAATCCTGTGAATGTAACTTTTGAGTTTGATGAAAGCAATACATCGTATAGTTCTCCTAATGTTACTTCTTTAGGGAATAATCAGTGGTACTTTAATGTTACTCAGGGAGGCCTTGCAGTAGGACAAAACTATAACTATACGATGTATACTATTGACCTGGCTGGAAATGCTAACAAAACAGAAAGAAGGATAGTATTAGGGAATAGTGCTCCTACTTTTGTTACTATAACTAATGCTCCATCAATAACTCCTGAATTGGATCCTAATGATACTATAGTAATAACTGCAAATATATCCGATACTGACAGTAATTTTGACAGCGCTATACTGCAATGGAAAGAAGCTGGAGGGAGTTGGACTAATATTAGTATGACTAATTCAACTATTAAGGGGATATATACACTAGTGAATGCCAGCTTTAATCCTGCTTCAGAGAATAATTACACCTACCAAATCTGGGCTAATGATACTCTTGGGTCAAGCACTATGAGCAGTGAAACAAACTTGAGTGTTTTTTGGGACTACACGTGGAGATTTAACCCTGAGACTTTTGAAACAAGTTCTGGGCTGCTTAATCAGATAGATAATGTTGGAATCTTAACTATTAACAATACCGGTGATTTTAATCTGACGTTTACTTTAACGCATGACTGGGGCCTTAATATGTATTTCAATGGAAGCGCAAAAGATTCTTCTGATTCTTATTCTATTCTTATTGAGAATAATACATTTAAGAAGATTAATGTGTCTGTGCTGTATGGAAATGCGCAAAGGGAAGATAATGTTAATATAACGATAAGCGGTTCAGGCGCAACTCCCAGCAGTAATATCAGTACTGCTACTTTAGTTAGTTATTCGGGCGGCGCTTATTTAGATATAGCAATTAATACATATCCAACAACAACTTCCCAAACCTCTATAGAGACTTTAAAGGCTAAGCTTAGGAATATTGGGAATGAGACTGCTTATAACGTTACTTTAAACTGGACATTGCCTACTGGATGGAGTGTTAATGCTGGGAATTTAAATCAAAGCTATTCCAGTTTAGCTGCTTCTGGCGTTGTTTGGAATAATTTGACTGTAATTGTAGGAACTACTGCGCCTTATGACATTAATGGTACAAATACTACTATTAGGGTTTATGTTAATTCTGACTCAAATACAAGCGATTCTGATTCTGTTAATGTAGGTTTATTGTGTAATGGAGGAGATGGTGTTTGCGGTACAGGGTGTAGTGGAGATGAAGATAGGGATTGCATTGGCGTTACCACTGCAAGCACAACTACAACTACAACTACGACCATTTCTGGCGGTGGTGGCGGTGGTGGTGGCGGTGGCGGCGGTATAATAAGCAGCAAAGAAGTATTTAGGATTAAAGAGAGCTCTTCCACTATTGAGATTAATAAGGGAGAGAGCAATGAATTTGAGCTGGAAGTAGGAAATACCTATGCAGACTCTGAAATACAAGATGTTAAGGTTGAGATTTCAGGCTTCTTAGACCAGTATGTTAAGATAGAGCCTGCTTTTATTGATGTAATCAGGTATGGTGAAACACGGAAGTTTACGGTTAAGATAGATGCTCCCAGATATTTGAAATATGGCGAATATAATCTAGAGGCTAATATTATTGGAAATTTGATTACTGCCGATGGAATTAGCCAGCTTACTGACAAAAGAACCCTGAAGTTAATTGTTCATGAAAGCAAAAGAGAGGATGCTGTTATAGCTTTAGATGATGCTGCTTTGGCTGTTGAAGAGATGATTAAGGCTAACTTCTCTGTTATAAAGACAAAGAGATTGTTGAAAAACGCTGAAGAGCTATTTGAGGATAAGAAGTATAAGCAGGTTATTGATGCTGCTGATGAAGTTATTGGAAAAATGGAGGATGCATTTACAGCCAGGGAGATGCTTGATTCTTTGAATATTAAAGTAAATGAAGGGTTGAGGAAAGGGTTTAAGTTAAGAGGTACACAAGAGCTGATTGCTATTGCTGTTGATGCTATTTCAAAAGAGGAGTTTAGCACTGCTATAATCTCTCTAAAGGATGCTCAGTTGACTGATATCTTAGAAACAAAAGGCAAGATTAATGTTATAAGATTTATTGTTAATAATTGGTATTGGTTAGTGATTGGTTTGGTTGTTTTAGTTATACTGCTTAGGATTGGATATAATAAGCTTTTGATATTATTGGTTAGCTATAGGTTAAGTGTTTTGAATAAGGAACAAAAGATTATATTGCAATTGAAAAAAGAGCTGCAGAATAAGTATTTCTCTAAGAGGAGCATAGGGGAGCAGCTGTTTGACCAGGGGATGCAGCAGTATGAGAAGAAACTGGCAGAGATATGGCAGGAAAGCCTTGCGTTAAGGGCTAAGAAGATTGGCTTCTTAAGTCTATCAAGGCAGGTTGAAGCTATTAAGAAGGAAATGAAGGATGTTAAGAAGGATTTAAAGAAATACCAGGAAGGGTATTTTGTTAAGGAAACAATGCCTAGAGCTCGTTACTTTGACGGTGTTAATGTTTATAGGCGTACTTTAGCTGAATTAGAGAAGGAGCAAAGTGTAATTGAAACTAAGGTTGAAAAAGCAAAAGGAACGCAGGGAAGTAAGATAGAGATTTTTGCTGAGAAGTTGGATAGGGGAGTTAGATTGTTTTTAAAGAGAGTTAGAAAGAGAAGGTTTTTAAAGTTTAAACACAAATATAATAAAAAAGAGGTTGATAAGAAATGAAGGGGCAATATAGTAAAAAAAGAGGGATAAATTTATTTTTAATTATACTCACAGTTATCCTTTGTCTAAGTTCATTAGTTTTATCTCAAGATGATGTTATTGAAGAAGATGAACTAATAGAAGAGGCTAGAGTCAATGAAACTGAAGATACGGGAATTGATGTTTCTAAACAGCTTTTTATACTTGATTCTATTGAGAAAGCAGAAAGGAAAGCAGAAGAATTAAAAAATGACAGTCTAAATGATGAACGTTCTGATAAGTTATTGTCTGAAATAAAATCCATACTTGAAACGTCTAATTATCAAAAATTAGTAGATGAATTGGAGATTATTAACAAGACAATTTCTGCGGATTTGATACTTCGTATCAAAAAAGGCTTAAGTTTGGAGAAAAAACCAGAAGATGAAGATTATGACAATGTAATTGAATTAAGAAGTGATATTTTTAGCAGAGTAGAGTTTATCTATAATTTAAAGGAAAATATAAAAAATTTAAGATGGGAGACAAGGAAAGATCTGTTCTGGAATGATCTAAGTGTTGAGATTGATTTAAATGCATTAAACCGATCACAAAAATTTTTTGATAAAGGAGACTATGATAGAGCAGGAGAAATTTTTAATGAATTAAATGAGAAAATAGAAGCAAAATCCTACCAAAGTGTTGAAAAAAAGGAGGAATCTTTAAATGTAGTATTAGAGTGTGAAAAGATTTTTGAAAGTATTGAAAACGAAGATTTTGATGACAAAGTTGCTAAAGCTTTGTTAAAGCAAACAAAGGATTTTTTTAAGAGTAAAAACTTTTATTCAATTATTAACAAAATAGAGGATATAGATGATGATTTCTGGAGAGATTCCAAGGAATTGCTTATTGGAAGCAATTCAAGCAATAAGAAAGCAATTAATGAAGATTACACTAAATTAGAAGAATTCAAACAAAAGCTTACAGAAAGAAAAGAAAGATTAAGATATATAAACGCATTTATAGACGATTTAGGTAAAAAATTAGAAAAGGAGAATGAAATTCCTGAACTAAACATAAAAGAATATTCTGAAAAGTTCAATAATGTTCAAAAACTATTTTCAGAACATGAATATGATAATGCTTTTGAAGAGGCACTTGCTATTGAACTTGAACTTGAAGACAAGACTCTTAATCTAATAATAGAAACAAAAGAAATAATAATAAAATTAGATTTTAACAATTTCACTACGCTTTATCTCTCTGATTTACTGCATTCTACTTATGATAAATTTGCCCCATTCCAATCTGAAGCGTTATTGAAAAAATATGAAGAATCAAATGAAGGGAACAAATTAACTTTTATAGAAGAAGAATTAATTGATGTAAAAAATTCTATGAAACAGGATAAAGAAAGCTATAGCTTTGTAGATTTTAACACAATAATAGGCACTATTAATGAAATTAAATATAGAGAAGAACAGATTTATAGACTAGATGAATCCATTAAAATACTCTCTAAAAAAATAATTGATTATTCAAAACAAGGCATAAGTTCCAATGTATCAGAGAAAAAATTTGAAGAAGTTGTTTCTAATTTTGGAAGTGAGAATTATGATGATGCTGAATCTGCCCTATTTGAAGCAAACACCAAGCTAGAGCTGGCAAAAGCCAGACTAACTGTGCTTAATGTTTTGTCTGTTGAAGGATTAAGCTTTTTGCAGAGATATAAGTACCATATTATAATAATAGTTATCTTAGTATCAGCCATTTCTTTTTTTGGCTGGATCCACTTAAGAGTGAATCTTTTAACAAAAAAACTCAAGGATTCTATTATTGAGAAAGATACACTGGAAAATCTGATTAAAAAGATACAAAAGGTACATTTTGCTGACGGTACTATGCCAACTTCTATCTATAATATTAAGTATGAAGAATATAATTCAAGGCTGAATACAGTAAAAGCAGCTATCCCTGTCCAAGAAACTGTATTATCAAAGCAAATAAAATTCAATAAAAAAGCTGAAAAGTATGTTCTAAATGTGATTAAGGTGTTTAGAAATATAATTACAAAGACAGGTATAATTAAAAAATCAAAAAAGAAAAAGGAGAAAAAAGTGAAAAATGAAGTAAAGCGAGAAGAACATAAAGTTGGAGAAAAAGAAGTAAAGAAAAATGTTAAAAAAGAAGATAAAAAGAAAAACAATGGAATAATATTAAGTAAATGGGTAAAGGATGTCGTAGTTACCCTGATTCTTTCATTAATATTATCTGCACTATTACATTGGATTAATCTCTTGCCAGACTTATTCTTAAAATATTTTATTTTAATGATATGCTTCAGCTTTTTTATTGTTTTTACTGCATTACTGGTGCAAAGGGCAATAGTTATGCCTTTAGCTTTTATTATAATTGCTTTAATGACCAGGAATATTGATATATTTGATATCAAAGGCATTGAATTAATCTATATTTTTGCAGCTATGGGTATTTTATTTTTGTTATTGTTTTATGCCTTCAAATTATTAATTAAAAGGTATAATGCTCCTGCAATTATAAGTACCATACTAGTCCTCTCCTCAATGCCATTAATAACCTCAACATGGATATCTTTTAGCCTAACAAAGATATCATTATATGCGGTTTTTAATATTTCACTTATAAATCTTTTATTGGCTACTTTAGGGGGATTTATTGCATTAATTGTGTGGTATAAATTAAGAACTAATGAGTTTATATTAAAAATGGGATATTAATATAAAAATAAACGGAGGCTGACTAAAATTACAAAAAAAATCCTGATTATAGATAGCAACATTAAGTATCTATCTTCTATGAAGAAGATTCTTGAAGGAAATAAGTATGAGGTTATTGCCAGTACTACTGGTTCTGAAGCTTTTGATGCGGATTTAAAAAAACAAGGATTTGATTTGATCTTGATTGATGTAGTTGCACCAAATATCTCTGGTTATGACCTGTTAAGGCTCCTTAATGAGAAAGTTGGCCCGAAAATACCTATACTTTTTGTTACAGCAACTAAACAATCTAAACTGGAGCTGACGGACTTGTCAAGAACCACCGGTCAATAGACCGGTGGCATGAAGCGAAGGCTTCATCGGCTGCACCATAGACCTGTGGTTCTTGAGCATATGTCTGGAATGGAACATTCCTGAACATGTTAGAAATGCGTAGCATTTCAAACACTCAGGAATATACCTTACTCACAAAGGTAATCGGACTTCGTCCATCAGTCAATAGACTGATGGTATATTCCTGACATATAAAAAAACCTTTTTCTGCAAAATCACTATTAGATGGAGTAAGGAAAGCACTGACATTAAGTTATATATCTGAAGACAAAGAAAGCATCTTAATAAAAGAAATAGCCCCTTTATTCGAAGGGATATAATATATTAAGTTATAGAAATTTCTTTGTTGGGATTTATATCCATTCCCTTGGATGTTATATCTACTGCAACTACCTTGTGTTTATGAGAAACTCCCCTCATCTTTAAAATCTCTATTGCTCTCTGTCTTGCAGAACCTTTTCTAATGTTATATAGGACTATTACTCCGTCTGCCAGGAACTCTTCAACTCCTGTTGGGGAAAACCTTATTGGCAACTGGTCTGTTTCTGTTATAAGGAAAGATGTTGCCTTTGTGGATTCAAGATATCTAAAGAATTGTTCTATGTAGATTCTATATGTTTCATCTTTTTCTGTAAATGCTGCTGCCATTGCTGTTAATGAATCAATGAATATTTTATCCGGCACAAAGCCTTCTGGAAGTATGATTGGATTTATATCCAATAAAAGTTCCCCTTTTGCTCTTGCTAATAAAGCATCTACACTTCTAACTAAGTCGAAAGGATTTATCCTTTTTACTGCCAATTGCTTGCTTTTTAAAAAGTCCTGACCATCCCACCCAAAATCACGCATATGGGAAATTAATTTACCTTCTGATTCTTCTAAAGTCATATAAAGGCACTTTTCTCCTTTTTTAAGTGCTTCATGCATTAGCTGTAATGTTAATATTGTTTTTCCGGTTCCGGTTCCTCCGGCAATTATAATTGCATTTCCACCTATAATTCCGTCGTCAAATAATGCATCCATTCCTTTAATGCCAGTCCATATATATTCTTTTTTTGACTCTTCAATTTCTTTTTGTATATGTTCCATTCCGGTAAGTTTTGCTTTAATCTGCTTACTTTGCTTATGAATTTCTTTATGGGCTTGTTTGAGATGTTTTTCTTTTACAGAGGGCATTTTTGCTTTGTCCTGAACTTGAGTAGAACTCTTGATTTCTGAAGTTTTCTTTATTGGGACTTTTTTTATTGATGGTTTTTTTATAACAGTTTTCTTTATTGGGGCCTTTTTTGTTGTTTTTGCTTTTTTTTGTGTCTTCGACTTAGGTTTTACCTTACTTTTACTCTTTTTTTTAAAAAAATTGCCAATTCCCATTTTATATAACTATTTTATATTTAATAGTATTTAAGATTTTCTTTTTTGAAACATATAAGGTTATTTTTAAATCGTTAACTTTTAACCCCAGTTTTAATCTTTTTAGTAATCTTCTTGAATTCTGCATCAAATTTCTTAAAATCCTTTTCAGTGAACATATTACCATATTCTGATTTCCACCATATCTCTAAAGTAAGCTTTTTGTTTTCTTCCTGGATTTTTATATTCGTTTCCCTTCCCTGGCCTATATAATTCAATGTATTTGGCTTTTTATCTTGAATCAATAGCTTATTTTCCATAAATTGTTTTACTATAGAATAAACCTTATCTATCTTTTTTGGAATTACATCTAAATTTATTTTTTTCTTTATATTAAACTCAGTACCCCCTTTCCTCTTTCTGAACCATATATTACCTATACCATAAGAGCTTTTCTTAAAACTTCTTGCACAGTCTATACATAAATCTCCATATCCATATGAAGTACCCATAATATGGTCAGGACAGGCATATTTACCGCAATTCTGGCAATATCTCATTCCTGATGAAGCTTTGTGACAAAAGGCGCAGTATGGCATTTTATATCTTTTTAATTTTGGAGGTATTTAAAGTTTGCTAAAATAATTTTTCCAATATATCTAAAGTATAAAGAATAGCAGCATGTGTTTGTTGTTTTGTTGGATAAAATGCCTGTTTCTTTTTGTGCACGGAAAAAATTCTTACTTGATTGATTAAATGTATTTGATTGGTTAATGCAGGATCTAATTGGGTGTTTTTTTCTTTGAGTTTGGCTATTATGTTTCCTAGTCCAATGCCCGGGCTTTTTTCTAATAAATCGTTGTTTGTAACTTCATAGTATTTTCTATGTAGGGCTGTTTCTAGTAATCTGCCGCACAGTATAATTGCACTCCTATAGCAACTATTGTTGAAACATTTGTTTAATTCATTAATATCTGCTTTTATGTCTGAATTTATTTCTTCAGGTATGTTTGTTGGTATTTTGAATGTTTTTTCTAAATCCTGTCTGGGAAAGTTTAATTGTTTAGTTATGCTTATTATTTTTTTAAGTATTTTATCCAATTTGTTTAAATCATAAGATTCCAATTCAGGTATTAACTCCAATATTTTATTTATGTATGGCTGATTCCTTATGTCGTGCTTTGTTAACTGAGTCAGTTCTAAATAATCTGACTTTACGAGCTTTAAGTTTGAATTAAGATTATCTAAGTAGTATATTCTTTGTTTTTCATCATAATCATATAATGATTTTTCCCTGTCTGGTTTTTTATTTAGGTCGATATTATGTTTAATAGCTAGAGAAATTGCGTTTTGCAAGTTTATTATGGATTTTTTGAAGGTCATTTTAAGTAAAGTATTAGTAAGTTAGTGGAATATTTAAATATTCTTATGATTCAATAGATATTCAGCTCCTTTTATCCCCCATCTTTCCTTTGATACCTTTAATAATCCTTTTTTAACAAATCTCTGAATCATCTTTTTGGCTAGTATTTGGCTTCTGTTGATTTCTTTAGCTAAAGTTCTGCTTGTTATTTTACCTTCTTTTTTCTGAAGATTTAGACAAGAATTATAAATAATTTCATTTGCTTCATTTTTAGGGTAAGATTTCAGCCTAATAGAGTCAATACCTTTCTTTAAATTAATTTTTTTATAATCTGAGATAAAATTTATTTCACTCTGAAATTTCTCTAAATTTTCTTTCCGAGATATATTAAAGTTCCACCTTGTGTTGTATCTTCCATCTTTTGTTTGATATATATCAACACATTTTAAGTTACTAGTTCTAATATTGAAACTTTCAGTTAATCTTTTAACATCTTTGATTAGATTTGGAGCATATTCTTGAATATTATTTTTAACTATAAATTCATGCTGAAGTTTATCTGCAAACAAACCGTTAGCTAATTTAAATCTGATATCTCTTTGCGATTTATGGAAATGGCCTTCATCATCAAAAGCTTGTTGTAGAAATACTGATTTCATTTCTTTTGAAGAGTTCATTATAAAAGAGGGAATTTCTGGATTATTTACTGTTTTTCTTCCTGGTTGTATACCTAAGCATTTAGTAAATATTATTCCAACTATTTTTGGGAGATAAATTTGCACCCGATCTCTGTAATTTGTGAACTGGGCTTTAAATTCTCCAAATAAATTTGAATAAGCCATATAAACTTTTTTCCTTAAGTCTATATTTTCATTGCTGTAATGGGGATAAAGATCAGAATCTATTCCTCCATCGAAGAATAAAGAGGCAATTACTCTTGCCCCATAGATTGTATTGAAGTTGAAAGGTAATTTTGGATTAATAATAGCATTTGCAAATTTAACACCGCCATTATCTCTTAAAGATATGAGTATAATATTATTCTCAATTTCATCTTTATCTATTTTAGTAAGTTTTAAAAGATTTTTTAGAACTTTCAACTTAATTTTTTTATTTTCATAAAGCATTCCAGATAGATTGCTATATGAAATATCTAGAATCTTGGACAATTCTTTCCAACTTCCAGATTTTTTAGCAGATATGAAAATCTGTTTTTTAAAATTTGGATTTAAATCTATATAGACTATATCTTCTGGCAAATCCCAAATATGTATTTTTGTTGAATTCATTTTACATCACCGCTTTTTATTGCGGTGAAACAACATAATTGATTTTCAGCTTACTTGGAAATTCCTTCGGAATTTCTAAGTTCTTAGAAATCTTTGATTTCCAAGATAGCGAAAATCATTATTTGGTTGTTGAACGATTGTTAAAGTGATGTAAAATACTAAATGAAAATGAAAATCATTATGATTTGCATATTTAAATAGTTTATGCAGGAAATTAGAGGAATTTACTTAATTTAGATTGAGCTTTGATATTTCTTAATAGGGTGCTTCTATCAAAAATATAGCTTATATCATGATTATACTTTCTTTTGATAAATTTTTTAGCATATTCAAGCATTAATTCTTTGGAACCAAATTCCAATGGTTTATTGGAAAGGGCTTTTCGTACTCCAGAGCGAACTATCCAGACACCTAAGGGGCACCAATAAGAGCCATCAATGAATCTGAGTACTAAAACAGAAGATTGTTGCCTTATTTTAGATAATTTTTCTAATACAGGCAATCTGGATGCATAGTACCCACCACCACATGACTCGGCATAGGTTTTTCTGCCTCCGTATGGCTCATAATCAGTCATATGTTGTATTTCTGAACTTATATTCCAACTAGCTTTGGGCATGTACATCTCAAATAGTTCATAACTCCAAACTTCAGGAAAAAACAGTATTAAGAAATTGTTTCCCAGATAACCTCCGAAGTAAGCCAGATAGTTGGTTTCATTATATTGTTTAATTTGATTAATTAATTTTTTCCCTAGATTATCATCAACTGCTGTAATAGCGTATCTTGTGGGGACTAATTTTCTATTCTTCCTTAAACCCAAATTACCAATTGAGAGTAGTTTTGTCAGTATGTTTTCATCTACCTCCTTTGAGTAAAGAGTGTTTAATCCATCATTTGCCTTTAAATCTGTATCAGAAACTACTTTATCTATTTTTGTTGGTATTTTTGGATTCTCTGTAAGTTCAACCTTGCTTAATTTAGCATTAGGCCCCATAGGCAATGTATAAGGATTTGTGTTAAGCCTAAACTGAGGTTTTTGGTCAAGATTAACTTCAATATCTGCAGGTTTAGATGCCATTGAAAGTTCCTGCCCGATTTCCAAAAATTTGCTTTGTTTTCTTGCGTCAAGAATATTTGATTGGAATCTTGAATTTATTAATGATCCTCTTAAATCAATTATTTGAGGTATTTGAAAATTTTGGTCTGCCCAATGAATTGGGGCGTCATGCAACCAAGAATCCTCTGATTGCTCTGGTGGTGAGAGAATACCTACATTAACATCAGGGTAACTATATCTACCTACAAAAACTGAATAAGAAGAGCCAAAGAAATCTTCCTTTATTGCTGTTTGTTTTAGCTTGAATACTGCCTCGGATTTTGCAATAATAGGGCAGAATGTCCTTCCACAGCTTTGCAGTGGTGTGGCGCCTTTGCACTTGATGCATGGGATGTTCATAAAATTGGTAAGGTTTTGTAGGTTAAATAGTTTATTATTTTTAGACCATAATCACATTCTACCCTACTCCGCTGACCAGAACGCCATACTAAAGTATGGCAACCTAGTCAACTCCGTCCTGGCCACACTAAAAATGGTTTTGCCATTTTGGGTGTCCTAGAAATCTTTGATTTCTTTGATGCCATGAATGCTACGCATTCATAGCATTCACGGCACAGACGGTTAGAATGTGACTATAGTCTGTTTCTATTTTAAACTATTAATAAATTTAGAAATTATCTTATCTACTTCTTGAGGTCTTCTTAGGTTTGTATCGTGGGTAGCGCCTTTTATTATCTCCAGTTTGGAGTTTTTTATCTTTTTTGCCATTTCTGTTACGTCTTTTAGAGGGGTTTTATGATCTTTGCTCCCCTCAATTATTAAAGTAGGCACATTTATTTTTGATAATACTTTTTTTTGATTAAATTCAATCATCTCTTCAAGGCAAGCAAGATTGCTCTTTAAAGGCATTACTTCGGCCCCTTTTAACCAATAATAAAAGTCAAAATGATCTTTAAATTTAGTAAAATCCACATAAGAATAATTCTTTTTTTTAATTTTCTCTTTTTTTATAATTGACTTGAGGACATATTTAGTGAAGGGTGTTAAATTTAGATATTTAATAAGAGGTATGTGTTTTAAAGGATTTTCATAAATAGTATCCATCAATACCATAGCCTTAACTTTCTCAGGAAATAAGGAATAATAAGCTAATGTAATCATTCCACCGAATGAGTGCCCTATCAAAACTGAATTTTTCACTTTTTCTTTTTGTATAATTAAATCTATGTCTTTTGCAAATTTATTGAATTTATAATCTTTTAATTTTTCAGGCTTGCCTGATTTACCATGGCCCCTAAGGTCGGGAGCAATAGTTGAATAGCCTTTTCCCTGGAAATATCTCAATTCCTTTTTCCAGAAGGTATGATTAAGCGGCCATCCGTGCAGAAAGATCATTGATTGCTTGTATTTCTTTTTGAGAGCATAGTATATTCTAATGTTATCAAAGCTTTTGATAAATTTTCCAGCCATAGTGATTTTTAAACTGGCTGATATATAAATTTATTGCTAGAATTAGTTTATGGTTTTAATTTCTTAATCCTCTTAGCAGGAACTCCACCCCACAACTCATTAGGAGGAATGTCTTTATTTACAAAACTATTCATTCCTACAATTGAGTTTTCACCAATAGTCACACCCAAACGGATTGTACTAAATGCCCCTATTAATACATTTTTGCCTATATTGATTCTTCCTAATTTAATCTTATGTCTGGAAAATTCGTGACATAATAGATTAAGTTTCCAACCCAACATAGAATTATCTCCAATTGATATTAAATGGGGATGGAAATGGTCGATTTCTGTATCTGGGGCAATCCCTACATTGTTTCCTATCTTTATTCCCAGCAAATGCCTATAAAGTAAGATTTTAATTCTTATTGGTAGAATTTTGCAAAACCTAATAATAAGACTGTTGTATATTGTCCTGAAAATATTTTGAATTTTATACCATTCATGAAGGGTATTGCTCTTACCTTTATGTTCTAATTCTAATATGGTTTGATTATGCTTTTTTAGAAATTGTTTTATTTCTTTTCTCATATGTGCTTCTAATTGAAGTATAGCGTAGATGTATATAAACTTTGTTAAATTGTCTGCATATCTAACTTTTGTGACAATACTGCGCTCCGTGCGAGTTAGGTATTAGATTATATGTCGGGAATCAAAGATTCCTGAGCATATTTAAAACCATCCTCTAACGAGTCTGATTTTCAATATGAGCAAGGATTCTCACAGGACAATGTGTTTAGCTAGTACTACTCTTGGCAGCATTGCCAATACTGCGCTCCGTGCGAGTGTGTTATGTAAATAGCAAGCAAGTACTTTCGCAAGACAAAGTTTTTTGCTTGAACTTCACTAGGCAGTATTGGCAATGCTGGCAGTATTGTCGATTTAGTCACTTGAATTCCTAAATTACCAAATATTTATATATTAGTAAGACATTTTCATTATTGATATATGTTTTTTTGTGTGGTTAATATGTTAAATGATAAACAAGTTAAACAAATAAAAGAGGAGCTGGATAATTGCAAGAATCCTTTGTTCTTTTTTCATGATGATCCAGATGGTCTTTGTTCATTCCTATTGTTGTATAGATATATAAATGAAGGGCATGGGATTGTTTTTAAGGCAAAGCCCGGACTAGGAGCTAATTTTCTAAGAAAAGTCAAAGAATACATGCCTGACAAAATATTCATCTTAGATATTCCTATAGTAAACCAGGAATTCCTAGATGGTGTGAATGTACCTGTTATATGGGTTGACCACCATAAACCTTTAGACAGGAATAAAGTTAAGTATTTTAATCCCAGATTAGATGATAAGAATGATGGTACTCCTGTTACGAGGATTTGCTATGAAGTTGTAAAACAGGATATGTGGATAGCAGCTGTAGGGTGTATTGGTGATTGGCATCTTCCTGACTTTTTGGATAAGTTTAAGGAAAAGTATAAAGATTTGGTTAAAATAGAAGGGAATCCAGGAGATATATATTTTGAAACTAAATTGGGGGAATTAGTGAGAGTATTTGCTTATATTCTTAAAGGCAAGACTGGAGATGTTATTAAATCATTTAAGGTAATGACAAGAATAATGGGTCCAAATGAAATTCTAAAGCGAAAAACTCCAAGAGGCAAGTTTATTTACAAAAGGTTTGATAAAATAAATACACAATATGTGGAATTATTGGATGATGCGGTTAAGAAAGTTAGTGACGATAAACTGCTCATTTATATCTATTCTGAGAATAAGATGAGTTTTAATGGTGATTTGGCTAATGAGCTATTGCATAAGTTTCCTGATAAGATTATTATTGTTGGCAGAGAGAAAAGTGGAGAAGTAAGATTGAGTTTAAGGAGTACAAAAGAAATATTACCCCCTATATTAGAAAAGGCTTTAATGGGAGTAGAAGGATATGGCGGAGGGCATGAGCATGCTGTTGGTGCCAATGTCAAGCAAGAAGATTTTGACAGGTTTATTGAAAGTATTAGGGAAGAGATTTAGATAAAAATGCGCCAGCCGGGATTCGAACCCGGATAAATGGCTTGGAAGGCCATTGTCATAGCCATTAGACCACCGGCGCAGTGACATTAAATTTGTGAAGCAAATTTATGGCTTCACTCTCAATACTCCTTAAGAATCAATTAACCATTTATAAAATTATCTAATCTAACACATTCTTTTCTTTAATTAAGTTTATATAGTTCTAATGATTAATATTTTATATGGTAAGAATCCTTTATGGACTATGTGGAGAAGGGATGGGTCATGCTATACGAAGTAAGGTTGTTTTAGACCATTTATCTAAAAAGAATGAATTAGTGATAGTTTCAAGCAATAGGGCTTATGAGTATCTTTCTAACCATTTTAAGAATGTCCATAATATCTATGGTTATGGGATTGTTTATGAAAAGAATATGGTCAAGAATTTTGGAACTTTAATTCAAAATGTGAAGGGACTTAGAAAGGATGCAATAAAAAGTATAAAAAAGATTTATTCTCTGATTAAAAAATATAAACCGGATGTGATAATATCTGATTTTGAGCCATTTACAAATACTATCTCAACAATGCTAAATATACCTTTAATAAGCATAGATAATATGCATATAATAACAAATTGTAAAATAAAGATACCAAAAAAATACATGACAGAGTATATAACCTCTAAGATGATTATAGACTCTTTTGTAAATACACCTAAAGCATATTTAATAACAACCTTTTTCTTTCCAGAGATTAAAAGGAAGCGAACTTATCTGGTAAAGCCTATTCTTAGAGAAGCTGTGCTGAAGGCAAAACCTAAAAAAGGCAATTATATCCTAGTATATCAAACTTCTACATCCAATCAAGACCTTTTTGAATTTTTAAAAAAAATGGATGAAAAATTCATAGTATATGGCTTTAATGAAGATAAAAAGATAAAAAATCTGGTTTATAGAAAGTTTAGTGAAAAGAAAATGATAAAAGAACTTGCTGGATGCAAGGCTGTGATAACTAATGGAGGATTTACACTTATTTCAGAGGCTATTCATCTAGGAAAACCTGTTTTGTCAATACCTGTCAAGAAACATTTTGAACAGATAGTCAATGGGATATATGTAAAAGAATGTGGTTATGGAGAATTCTATAAAAATCTAAATGAAGGTAAATTAAAAGAGTTTATTTCAAATCTTAAAATATATGAAGCAAACCTCAAAAGGTATGAAAGAGAAGATAATTCTAGATGTTTAAGTATGGTAGATAAATTAATAGAGAAACATTAAACTTAGATTGTGACAATACTGCGCTCCGTGCGAGTGGGTTATGTTAAATTGTGTCGGGAATCAAAGATTTATAAAAAATCTAAAGGATTTTTTATGACCTAAAAATTCTACGAATTTTTAGATTCCTGAACACATTTAAAACCCTCCTCTAACGAGTCTGATTTTCAATGCAACCAAGTACTTTCGCAAGACAATGCGCTTAGCTTGAACTTCACTAGGCAGTATTGCCAATGCTGGCAGTATTGCCACTTAAACTCTCAGACTAACTACTTTAGAAATTCCATGTTCATCCATAGATACACCATATAATGTGGAGGCTTCTCCAATTATACCATCATTATGAGAGATTATGATGTATTGCGCTTTTTCTGAGTATTTTGCTACAAGCTTTGCAAGCTTTTCAGAGTTTCTTTTGTCCAGTGCTGCATCTACCTCGTCTAAGATATAAAAAGAAGCTGGTTCGTGTTCCTGTATAGCAAATATAAATGCCAAGGCTGTTAATGTTTTTTCTCCTCCAGATAATGAGCGTATATCGAGGAATTTTTGGCCTGAAATTCTTACCTTAACTCCTAATCCCCCTTCAAAAGGGTTTTGCTTGTTTTCAAGCTCTAAGTTTGCATCTCCTTTTGTAGTTAACTGAGAAAATATGCTTTTGAAATTGTTGTTTACTACTTCGAAATTTTTCATAAAGAGGTCTTTTTTCTTTTCTTCTATCTCATCCATCATCTTAAGAACGTCTTCCTTTTCGTTTACCAATGTATCTTTCTTTTCCAGCAAAACACCATATTCTTTTTCTACATTATCATAAATTTCCAAAGCACGCATATTAACTGTACCTATTCCTGATTTCATAGTTTCAAATTTAGATATTTCATATTTTAGCTGGTCCTCTGTCCTATTGGTTAATAACTGGACCCCTTCATACTGGGAAAATTCCTGTTGAAGACCTGCTAGTTCTGATGCTGATTCTGCATGTTTTAATGTGAATGTATTTTGTCTAATCTCTACTTTTCTACTTTCGTCTATTTTGTTTGATAAGGTGTTTTCATTTTTTGTTATTTCTTCTGTTATTCCTGACCTTTTTTCAAACAATGCCCTAAACTTAGAATGGAAATCTTTTGCAACTAATTCTTTTTTCTTTAATTCCTCTTGCTTTTCCTTTGCCTCTTTTTGTATGTAATCTGTCTCTGTTTTAAATTCATCTTCTTCTTTTTCTATTTGCTTAAGAATTTGATGTATCTTTTCGTTTTCTTTTAAATGAATAGTATTAATCTGAATGTCTATGTTTTTGAATTCTCCATTTAATCCTGCAAGATCTTCGTTTAACTGGTTTCTTTTTTCTTCAAATGTTGCTAATTCTGCTAATAATGTTGGATCTCTTAATTGAGCTGTTTTGCTTTTCAGAGTTTGTTTTTCTATTCTGTTACTTGCTAATTCTTTGTTTTTTTCTGATATGCTGTTTGTTATTTCATCAATTTGTTCCTGTATTTTCTTTATGTTTGAGCTTAATTCCTGTTTTTTTGTTTTGGATATTTCTAAATCTGTTGGCTCAAGATGAAGAGTTTTTTCTACTTTTAATATATCTACTTCTAAATGTACTTTTGTTTCTCGAAGTTTTGTTATTTTTTCTTCGTTTTCTTTTCTTCTGTTTTCTAGTACACTTATTGTGTTTTCCAATTCAGCTATTTCATTTTCATATTTTCCCATATCCTGAGTTATTTCTTTTTCTGTAAATCCTAAGCCTTGACGTTTTTTCCTGTAGCCACCGTGCATTACCCCTGACATTTCTGCTAAATCTCCATCTAAAGTAACCATTCTTGATTTTCCAATTCCTAAACGTCGCGCTACATCTATATTGTCTACTACTAAAGTATTTGAGAAAATGTATTGGAATGCTTTTTTGAATTTAGGATTAAAACTTACAAGATCTATGGCCATACCATGGCAACCGTTTGCTTTTGCAAGTTTTTTTGATTCTTCTGTTACATTTCTGGAATTTATTTTATTTAGAGGAATAAATGTTGCTATACCCAGCTTGTTTTGCTTAAGGTATTTTATCTGTTCTGAGGCAATCTTTTCGTTTTCTACAACTATACTTTTTAATCTGTGGCCTGCAGCGATTTCTAATGCTAAAGAATATTTTGAGTTAACTTCTCCTAGTTCGGATACTGTACCATAAATTCCTGCTTTTTTTTGCTCAAGAACTTTTTTAACTGCAATATTTGATTTTGTTGTTTCGTTAATTGTAGTATGACGGGCTTGTAGTTTTGCAAGCTCTTCTCTTGAATATGCAAGCTTGTTTCTTTTAGTGTCTATCTGTACTGCCAAAGAAGAATCTTCATTTAATGATTTGTTTAAATCCAAAGTTGACTGCTTGAATTTGTCTCTTTTTGATTTTAAATCCTCAATCTCTTTTTTATGCTCTTTTTCTACTTCCTCAACTTTTTTAATTTGGTCGTCTATTGTGTTTATCTGATGTTCTGTTAAGTCTTTTTGCCTTATAAGATTGTGCTGCCCTTCTCTTAATGTGTGTATTTCTTTTTGGAATTCTTCTGCTTTTTTATCAATTTCTTCTATTGTTTTTTCAACATCTGCCAATTCCTGAAGTTTGTTTTTGTCTCTAAATATGCTTATTTTATCTGTAAGTTCCTGTTTTTGTTTTTCAGATTCCTGTTTTTGTTTATCTACTTCCTGTTTTTTGCTTTTTAATTCTTCTATTTTCTGGTCTGTTTCTTTTAATGAGTTTTTTAAATCCTGCCTTCTTTTTTCTATCTTAGTTAGTTCTGCACTTAATGTTTCTGTTCTTGCATGTTTTTTTGTCAGATCTATCTTTAAGGTTTCAATTTCTTTATTTAGTGTAACCTGTTCAACTTCTCCTTTTTCTTCTATTTCCTTTGATATATTCTCTATTTCCTGCTTTTTTTCTAAATTTAATTGTTTTGATTGTTCTATTTTTTCATTTATTTTGTTTAGTTCTTGCTTTGTTTTTTCTAAACTAGATTGTAATTCTGATTTTTCTTTTTCTTTTTTATCTATCTTTATCTTTAATAATGAAGCTTTGCTTTGAGAGATTTTGTTCCCCATATCCTGGAATTTTTTAGCCTGGTCATGGTCTTTTTTCAGCTCTTTAAGGTATGTTTTTCTTTCTGCAAGTACAATCTCTGCTTCTTTTAATCTTTCCCCTACTTTTTCTAATTGATTTAGAGCTTTGTGTTTCTTTTCTTCATATATTGAGATGCCTGATATCTCTTCTATGAGGGTTCTTCTTTCAACTGGATGCATCTCTACAAATTTTGTTATGTCGCCTTGTAGAATTACATTGTAACCATCAGGGTCTATATTTGCAAGGCTTAACAAGTCTATGATTTCCTGTCTTGTTCTTGTTTTATCATTTATCTTGTATATAGACTGGCCATTTTGCCTTACAATCCTTGTGATTTTTATTTCTGCGTCTTCTGTAGGGAATCTTTTGGATGTGTTATCAAAATATATTGAAACTTCGCCTTCTTTGGCTGGCTTTTTTGCTTTTCCACCATTGTATATTAGGTTAGCGGATTTTTCTGCCCTCATTGATTTTGCGCTGCTTTTTCCTAAGACAAAGCATAAACTATCTAAGACGTTACTTTTACCAGAGCCATTTGGACCTAGAACACAGTTAAAGTCAGAGCCAAATGTCATTTCTGTGTGTTTTGCGAAGCTTTTGAAGCCACGCATTACCATTTTATTTATTCTAGTAACTTAAATCACCTTATTGTGCCTGTTTTAGTTAAATTCCTGTGTTTTAGTTAATAAAAGTTGTGTTTTAGAATAGGGGTTTTTATTACTGTATGTTGATTATTTTCTTTTTGCTTTGGAAATTCTTTGAATCATCCGAAATCTTTGATTTCGGAGTGTGCTCAGAAAAGCTTTGCTTTTCCGACATTCCTAACCCTTTAGAATTCTTCGAATTCAAAAGTTTAGAAATTTCCCAGTGTTTTCTGATTTTTTGCATCTTTGTGTCTTTTATATGAGGACCATGTCTTTCTGAAGATTTCAGGATGTTTTTCCCAGTTTTCCTTTAGGAATTTTTGAGTTATTTCATTTGAGGGATAGCCAGGACCACAATTTCCGTACTTTTTTTGTATCTTTTCTATTTCTTTATCTCTTGTGACTTTTGCAAGAATTGAAGCTGCCCCACTTTCAAGATAATTTACATCTGCTTTATGCTCTACAACTAGTTCTGTCTTATGTTTTAGAAGGTTTTTTACATAATCCCGGTATGCTTTTATGTTATTGCTTGGACAATCTAAAATTGCTTTGTCTGGCTTTAGTTTGTTGATTATTTCTGCTGATTTGTGTGCTTCAAGCCAGTTTAAGTTTAGGTTTTCTGACTCTAATGCTTTATCTATTTCTTGTGGAGAGATTATTATTATTTTATAGGATTTTACGGTGCTTTTTATTTTAGTGAATAGAAATTCTCTTTTTTCTTTTGTTAATAGTTTTGAGTCTTTTACTCCCAGAGCTTTAAGTTTAGGTATGTCTGATTTTTCTATTAGTACCCCTGCCATTACCATTGGACCTATGACAGGTCCTCTTCCAGCTTCATCAATTCCACAGATTAGAGTCATAATCTTAGATTAAGTTTAATGTTTTAAATGTTTTTCGGGTTTTGTGGGTTTAGATTAAACAAAAAGTATTGTCCCAATACTTTACGTTTCTCGCTTCTCTCGAAACATAAAGTATTTTACCAAATCCATTTTGTTTTTCACTTCGTTCCAAACAAAAAGTATATAAATAAGCTTATCTTAAATGTTGTTATGGAAACAATACAGATTAAAGGGATAGATGAATTGAATGATGAAGAGAAAGAATTAGTAAATACTCTTGCTAATGAATACTATGGGAAGATACAGAGAGGGTTAAAGGATATTACTTCTATGAGTTTGCATATAAAGCAGCATAGTAAAACAGGCAATAGGCATAAGTCTGACATAAGGGTAAAGGTAATTGCTCCTGCAAAGGTTTTTGAAAGTCAGGAGAGTGATTGGGACCTTGCAAGGACTTTACACAAGGTTTTTAAGAATATTGAAAGACAAATAGAACATAAGATTAGAGATTAGAAGTTTTATTCTTAATAAAAACAATACAGAACTGATTTCTGAGCTTAAGTAAGTTATTTCTAACTTCTTGATAATTTATACTTTTGTATTCCTACTCATGTATGCATCATCTTCTTAAGATGCTCCACCAGTCCAATACTTGCATATATGAGTGTATTAGTAAGACTATTATTTAAAGTTTACGTTGATTATGGCAAGGGGTTTTTATTTTATATTGTTTTTTTCCAACAATTTATTAAATCTTTTTTTATGAAAATCTAGAGAAAAACCTATTTTCTTAAATTTTTTGAAATTATCTTTCCTATAGATTGAAAGCCTATATTGGATTGTTGGGGGAGTTCCTCCAATTCTTTTGTTCACAGTTGAAGTCATATCTAAATGCGAAAGTAATTTTTGTATATCCAAGGCAAAATCTTTATCCTTAGAAATAAATCTTATTTCCCTTAAACTTTTAAGGATTGTTCCTTCCATTGCAAATGCTTCTCTAAGATAAGCGATTTTTACGGATTCAGGAGATTCAAATACCCAACTAGGAATTCTCATCTGTTCGTCTGATTTTGAAAAATTTAGAATATGATAAAGAAACCTAGCTAAGGTTTGTGAATTAGTATATGCTTCCATTACTCCACACCCCTTTCTGATAAATACCTTGTTCTTCAATCCAAACTTATTTATCAATGTATTCTTGAAAAGATGAATCTTTAATAAATCTTTTTTTTGACCAAAGTAAACTCTCATTAAGTCTTTAATCAAACTTCCATCTGGCATCAAACCAGCTAAGGATGCTATGTCTTCGTCAAGTTTAAATGGCAGTTTAATAAGAAGTCTGTTTATTCCTCTGCGATATCTTAATTCAGCATATTCCCCTTTTGAGTTAATATTGAAATATTCTTTTAATTTATCCTGAATTATATATTTATATTCAACTGAATTTTCAATATTTATTTTTGTTGATTTCATTTTACATCACCGCTTGTTATTACGGTGCAACTACATAAATGATTTTTAGCATAGCGAAAATCATAATTTAGTAGTTAAACAAGTATTTAAAGGTGATGTAAATATTGAATGAAAACAAAAAAGAAGAGGGATAGCGGAGGGTGGAGAATCAAATGAACACTAGACGTGATCACTTTTTGAACCACCGACCTATGGGTTATGAGCCATCCGCAGTTGCTTAATTTAATAAACAACTTCATCGGGCACTCCTGATTGGACTGCCAGGTACAAAACCCATGCATCTGCCCTATTACGGTTCATTATAAGGATATAATGAATCTCCGCTATAAAATGGGCAGATTAGGTATTGTTAATTGTAGGCTATTTATAAAGATGTCGGAAAGTAATGTGTTTAAGAATAACGAAAAGTTAATAAAAGGAATTATCATTCTGAATTTATAATGCCACGGTGGCACAACTTGGTACTGCGCAGGATTGCTAATCCTGTTTCCTTCGGGATATATGAGTTCAAATCTCATCCGTGGCGTATTTTTCTTTATTGATTTTATGGTCTATAATATTAAGCAAAGCTAAAAAAGGTACAGTTATTTTTTGACAATGCTGCGCTCCATGCGAGTTGAGTATTAGATATTTCAGCCAAGTACTTTCGCAAGACAATGTGTTAATTCTGGACTTCGCTTGGCAGCATTGTCACTTGAGTTTACTATGCCTGTAAAAAAGAGATATTTTAAATAGTGGAAAAAATAAATACATTGAATGGGATTGAAAAAGAGGCTATTATTTTTAGTATTTCTGCTATGTTTACCTATTGTTTTCTCTCAAGATTGGGTATTTAACAGCAACAATATAAAGTTAAGCATGGATATTTCCAGCAACATAAGCCTAATTTCCCTTGGTTCAAAGTATAATGTAGAATATGTTATTGCAAACCTTTCTTTTGTTCCAGGAGATTATTTTCAGGAAGAGGTAATAAGTATCAATACAAATCCTGCTACTGAATTAAATGATGGAAGTGCAATTTTTAAATGGGATAATCCTAGAGAAAAAGAACTAAGATTTAGTTTAAAGAGCAATATCCGAAGTTTTAATAAGATTGTAAAGGTAAAAGACAAGGTAACTTTTCCATTAAAGAATTTACCTGATGATGTTAAAAGGTATACTAAACCTTCTGCAACTATTGATTCAGATGATAAAGAGATAGTTAGGCTGGCTTCTGAACTAATTAGCGGGGAAGATGATTTATATGTTATTGCCTTTAAGCTGGGAGAATGGACAAAGAAAAATGTTGATTATGACTTAAGTACTTTAACAGAGAGTGTAAGCCAGAAAGCTTCATGGGTTTTAAAAAATAGAGAGGGCGTGTGTGATGAACTGACTAATTTATTTATAGCTATGAATAGAGCTTTAGGGATTCCTGCAAAGTTTGTATCTGGTGTTGCGTATACAAATTCAGAGCAGTTTGAAGAAGGCTTTGGACCGCATGGATGGGCAGAGATATATTTTCCAGACTATGGGTGGGTACCTTTTGATGTTACATATGGTGAATTTGGTTTTATTGATGTGGGTCATGTAAAATTAAAAGAAGGAATGGATGCAAATGAAGCTTCTACAAAGTTTCAATGGCTAGGTAAAGATGTGGATATTAAAAGCAGTCCACTGGATATTAATACAAATATAAAAGAAATTAAAGGGAAAATTAACAAACTTATTTCTATTAGTGCAGTAGCTGTTAAAAAGGAAATGGGCTTTGGAAGTTATGGTCTTATTGAAGCTAATGTTGAAAACTTGAATAATTATTATGTATCTACTGAACTAGGATTATCTAAATCTCAAGAGGTAGAGGTAATAGGGGACAATAAGAGAATTATTTTATTAAAGCCTAATGAAGAGAAGAAAATTAACTGGATAGTAAAAGTTAGTGATAACCTGGAACATGGATATATGTATACTTTTCCTTTTGTTGTCACTTCACTCCGAAATGTAACTTCTGAACTAAGGTTTGATGTTATGGAGAATGGAAAGAAATTTAGTTTAGAAGGAATTGAAAGTTTAGTTGAGGAAAGTGAAGAAGAAAAAAGTTATTCTGGTGATTTGATGATTGCATGTATGGTAGAGCAGAATGAAATTTATGAATATGAAGATACTATTGTAAAATGTGATGTTAAAAATATAGGGAATGTGTATTTAGAAGATTTGAATGTCTGTTTAGAAGAAGAATGCAAGAAACTAAATTTAGGAATAACAGAAGAAGATAAAGTGAACTTTAATTTTAAGCCCAAAGAAGTTGGAGCACAGGAGATTGTGATTAAGGCAATCAATAAGGATGTAAGCAAAAATGCTCTCTTGGATATTGCTGTTTATGACGAACCATCTATAGAAATTGATGAACTAGTTCATCCTACAGAAATTGAATATAATGATATCTATGAAATTGCTTTTGTGTTGAACAAAAAATCCAGATTTGCACCAGATAATGTCAGTATAAAAATTGAACCTGTTGATAAAGAATGGAACCTTAATCAACTAAAAGAGAGCAGAAAGTTTGTTTTGAAGATGTATGGCAACGAGTTAAAAGCTGGAGAAAATAATTTTAAAATTATAGTAACTTATAATGACAGAAAAGGCAAGAGTTATGAAACAAACAAAGAATTTAACCTTAAATTAGTAAATGTTAATATATTCCAGCGTATGGTAATATTTTTTAAGCATTTGTTTTAGGTATACAAGATGAAGAATTTAGCAAAGAAAGCAACTATATTGAATATAGTAGGAAATATTATCTTGTTTATTTTAAAACTTGTTGTTGGTCTTTTATATAACAGCATAGCTGTTATTTCTGATGCTATCAACTCATTTACAGATATAATCGCTTCTATTATTGTTTTTATTAGTGTGAAGGTTTCTGGCAAAAGAGCTGATAAAGGGCATCCTTTTGGTCATCACAGGGCTGAGCCTATTGCAGGATTAATTGTAGCTATATTTACTGGTATTTTGGGGTTTGAGGTTATTAAATTTGCATTTGACAAGCTATTAGAAGGTAATGGTTTTGTTAAAGGAATAGCCCCAATTATTGTTATGGGGATTACTTTGATTTTGAAAGGAGGAATGTATGTTTATACTGTGAATGTTTGTAAAAAAATAAAGAGTCCTGCTTTATTGGCTAGTGCTGTTGACCATAGAAATGATGTATTGATTTCTATAGCTGTTTTGATTGGTGTTTCTGGCGCTTATTTTGGCTATGGGTTTTTGGATCCATTAGTTGCTTTGATTGTTGGATTGTGGGTTATTTACTCTGGCTATATGATAGGTATTGATAATCTTAAGTTTTTAATGGGAGAATCACCATCTAATGAGTTAATGGATAAGATAAAGAAAATTGCGTTAAAGGTTGATTGCGTTAAAGGTATTAATGATGTCAGAGCACATTATGTTGGAGTTTTATTACAGGCAGAGGTGCATATTGAGATTGACAGAAAGCTAACAATTTACAGAGCACATACAATTGGCAAAAAGGTTCAAAATAAGCTTGAAAGATTGGAAGAAATCAACAGAGCTTTTGTACATATTGACCCTGTGAATTAATTATGCCCCTAATCCAATAAAAACAACTCCTATTACTACTAATAAAACGCCTATCCATTTCTGTTTATTCATTTTTTCTTTTAGGAATTTCATGGACCATAAACTTACCCAGATATAAGTAGTTGCAACTAATGGATAAAGTACAGAAAGTTCTCCCCCTTTTAATGCAGGTACAAATAATATTGTCCCTAATGCATAAAATAAAATTCCAAAAATAAGATAATAATTTTTAATTATATCTTTTATCTTAAATGATTGGCTGGATGCTTTCTTTAGCATGATAGGACCGAATGAACCTAGAAAACTAGCTAAAAGAACCAAGCCTATTGCCCATAATTGTGTCTGCATTTTATACTGCCTCTGTGTATTCTATTATTTCCTTTTGTTTTGAACCTATACTTATTGAAATAATTCCTGCTATTATTATGAAGATACCTGTCCACCTTAATAGATTAAGAGATTCATTAAAAAAATACATTGATAATAAACTAACCCATATATAGCTTGTAGCAATAACTGGATAGAGAGCAGAAACTTCTCCACCTTTAAGCGCAATTATCATAATAACTGCACCAAGAATGTATAAAGCCATGCCAGCTATTAATGGAATGTTTGTTATTATGCTTATTAGATTGAATTGAAGCTTATTTGCTCCTAGTTTATATAAAACTTGAGCTATAGAAGTAAATATTGTAGTTAAAACCATTAACCATATGGCCCATGTTTTTGTTGGCATATTAAATGAAAAGAAAACTTAGTTTATAAAACTTATGAAAAACGAGTATTATGTTTGAACTTCGCTAGGCAGTACTGTCGCTTGAATTGACATCTATTCCTTTAACAATATCTCAACAACATTAGCATAAGCTGGTCTTGTTATAAATACCCCAATAGAAACTCCTATGATGGTGATAATTGCGAACCCTTTAAGCAATCCTGCGCCTGCAAAGATTAATGGAACCATTGCGAATATGGTTGTTAAGTAAGCGCCCATTATGATGAAAAAAGCTCCTTTAATTCTTTCTTTCCAGTTAAAGATTTTTCTTACTTCTCCTCTTAATGTTTCATCTGTTATTATTATTTTATGATCTACACCAGTACCTACTGCTATGATAATTCCTGCAATGGCTGCAAGGTCTAAGTTCCATCCTATAAGTGCAGCAACTCCTAAAAGAATAATTACTTCGGATAATGATGCAATAACAATTGGAACAGACACCTGCCATTTCTTATATACTATAAACACAATTACTGAAACTGTTAGAATAGCCAATAATCCAATAAACAATGCATTTTTTACAAACTCTTCCCCTAACAAAGGTGAGATTGTGTCTGTCTTTACTATATTAAGCTTGAAAGGTAATGAGCCTGTGATTAGTACTGTCTGCAGTTTTTTCATATTCTGAAGAGCATTTACAGCTGCTTCCTGTTGTGAAACTCCTACACCAGATCCTGAAATCTGTATGTTTGTTTCTGCTTTTCCCTTTAATTCTGCCCCTATCCTTAATTCATCTACTTGAGTATCATCCAGGAAAAGAGTTAAGCTCTTACTTAGATATTGATTCTTTTCTTCTGTAACTACAGGTAAATCTCTTGTTAGGTCTGCTTGTCTTTGAGCAGACTCTGGTGATAAGCTTATTGAAAATCTAAACCTGCAGAACCATTGATCTCCACTTTGTCCGCAACCCTGTAATGGGTCAATACCTGCACAATCTGCTGACCTGCATACATAAGTTATATCATTTCCACCTTTAAATGTGGTTCCATTCCCTATTTTTGCTTCGAACTTACCCTGATTGGCTAACAGGTTTCTTACTTCTTCTTCAGTTGCTCCTGCTATCTCTACTAGGATGTATTTATTACCTGATAAGTCGCCTGCTTCTCTTATTATCAAATCACTTAAACCGTAAACATTTAAACGCTCTTTCATTACTGATATGATATTTTCTATATCATCCTTGTTTACTTTCCCTTCTGGTTGTAACAGAACCCTTGTTCCTCCCTGCAAATCAAGACCTTTTCTAATATTTGTTTTTGGTGCATCGTAAACTCTTAGACCAAGATCCTCTGCTCCAAAGCTTATTGTTTTTGTTAAAGGTACTTCAATTCTCTTTGTTGTTGTTTTATTCTTTGTTATTGTTGTGTTGTTTATTGTTTCGTTTATCTCTATTGTCTCTTGTATTGTTTTCCATTCTGTTCCATTCAGTTTTATTGTTTCTGTTTTTTCTTTGACTATTAATCTATAAACATTTTTGTTTGTCCTTACCTGCATACTTGCGCCTATTTCCAGATTTTCAATTGCATTTGAATAATCTTCCATGTTGTTGATTATCTTGTTATTGATTGATGTTATTGTTTCTCTGCTCATAGGGGGCATATTTGGCTTAGGGCTCTCTATTCCTGCTAAGTTAGCAGAACTATTAGATAAGACAGTCCTTATAGCAACCCCGTTATTATAGGGATTGGGGCGTATAGCTACAATAGCCAAGACCAAGAATACTAATAAAACTATTACTCTTGCATTTGTGAATATCTTTTTTGCTGTTCTATTCATTTTGTCTGTCCTTTCTTTCTATATAAAACCTTAATATCCCTGCGTTTTGTATCCATGTATATATCATATCCACTATCAACCCAATAAGAAGTATGGTCATTATTTGTCCCATAACACCTGATTGCTGGAATATAAGCGCTACAATAACTGCAGCTGATGTTGTAAGACTCATAGTTAATCCTGTTTTCATAGCGCCAAATAATCTATCCATGAGTTCTCCTTTTTTACTTTTGATAAGTTTAGTAGATAATAATATGTTGGTATCAACAGAATAACCAATAATCATAAGGAAAGCTGCTATTCCTGCTGTAGAAATTTTTATTCCTATAATATTTACTATAGCCAATGTAACTATTATATCAGAAAAAACATTGAATATTACCATAAAACTTGGAATGCTGCTTTTGAGATAAATTAAAATTAAAAGTAGACCAATAGCATAAGCTACACCATCTTTAACTATTGAAGCACTTCCAGAAAACATAAGAAAACCTGCAATAATGCTAAGTACAGTTCCTATGATTTTAAATTTAATATCCTGGCCAAAATACCAGAAAACAACTATCCCCATGAATAAGAATGAAATGTATATTGCTTTTAGAGTTTCTTTAAAGAAGCTTGCCCCTAATGAAGAACCCATTACTTCTATACTATAATCTTTTTCAGTTAATTCTGAACCTATGGAAGATTGGATTGAGCTTATGAATGAATCTAGTTGTTCTTTATCTGTTCCATCCATATCTGATATTATAACAGCGCCTTCCAAGTCTCCTGTTTTGATAGATCTTACTGAAATATCATTATTTGTGAATTGTGATTGAATAGATTGTTCTAATTGCGCTATATCTACCTGGATATCTTTAGTTATTGTTAAGGTAACTCCGCCTTTCAAAGAAACATCTTTATTTATGAAAGTTCCAGTAGTTGCTGTCTGGATTCCAATAAGAAGAATAGATATTACTAATAATAGGATTGGGAATATCATCAATTTTTTGTATTGTTTATCGTAGAAATTCTTTAATCTTTTAAGGAGTGGTTCTTTTGGTTCTCTGTAAGTTTCTTTTTCAACCGGGACTGTTTCTGTTATTTCGCTTTGAGACTTTGTCTCTAACCTGTCGGAAATTTCTGATTTCTGAGACTTTGGTTCTTGTTTTGGTTCTTCTTTTATCTCTGTTTTTTCTATAGGTGTTTCTTCTACTCGAGGTGTTTCTTCTTTTGGTTGGATTATTTCCTGTTCCTGAATTGGTTCTTGTTTTTCTTCGTAAACTTCCAGCTTTTCTTCATGACCTTGATTATCTGTTATAGATACTTCTGGCTGTTTATTAATTTCTGTGTTTTGTTCTTTATTTTCTTCCAAATTATCCCACCACTTAGTCTTGAGAAATATAGAGTATTTAAAAACCTTCGGTTTTTAATTCCTCAAATACTCGATATTTGAGTATTTAAAAAACTTCGGTTTTTTGAGTTAAGTTAATATAACTTATGACAATGCTGCGCTCCGTGCGAGTTTATTACAAGCCCATGCGAGCAAGGATTCTCACAAGACAATATGTTGTGCTTGGACTTCACTTGGCAGCATTGTCACCTCTATTTTAAATGTAATTTTTATCACTCAGAGGCAATTCCCCAAAATCACATCCTTTGCAGGTCCAGTCTAAATAAACGTAGTTATTTATCTTATATCTTTTTAGGGCTTTATTTAACCTTATTTTTAGAAACACATGAGAAGGTATGAATATTAATTCATAATCTAAGCCTATAGCACCTAATAAGGATGCCATTAGGATTGTTCCGCCTTCACAATCTGAGGCTTTTGTATATAGTGCTTCTTCTGGGTTTTCAACATACTCATATCCTAAAGGATCTGCAACGTATTCTATGTTGTTTCTTACAAAGTAATATATTGCTTTTGCCTGGCATACCTGGTTGCCATCACAACTTATTGTTGCTATCTTATTGGCTATCTGTTTGATAATAGGATCATTTGGTTTAATATACTTGTAAAAATCATCATGATTATTAATTTCAATCTTATCATTAATAACTTTAAACTCAGGAGGCAAAACCTCTTCTATTTTTGGAATAGTAGTAGGTTGAGGGTCAAGTTTTATGGATTCCTGTGGAAAATACCATAGAATTATTATTAATAAGAGAAAAGTCATCATTATGTATTTGATAGGACCTTTGTACCATGGTTCAGATTCTATATACTCATCTGTTTTTGAGTCTTCCATATAATTGGTTTAATTGATAATCTTTATAAATATTCTTATAACTCTCTAGGGTAAGGGGGATATACAGTTAATATGGATAATATAAACACGCATTTTTTGGATATGGTAGAATATCCCAGAGATTTGAAAGTTTTAAATAGTTCTCAACTTAAGCTTCTTGCTTCTGAGATACGGCATAAAATTATAACAACTGTTGCAAAAACAGGAGGCCATTTAGCTCCTAGCTTGGGGGTTGTTGAATTAACAATAGCATTGCATTATATATTTAATTGTCCTAAAGATAAGATAGTATGGGATGTTGGGCATCAGAGCTATGCTCATAAAATCTTGACAGGAAGGGCCAAAAAGTTTGAGACATTGAGGCAGTATAAAGGAATAAGTGGCTTTCCAAGAATAAAGGAAAGTGAATATGATGCTTTTGGAACAGGTCATAGCAGTACATCTATTTCTGCTGCACTAGGTATTGCTAAAGCAAGAGATATGAAAAAAGAGAATAATAAAGTAATAGCTGTTGTTGGTGATGGCGCTTTAACAGGAGGTATGGCTTTTGAAGGGTTAAACCAAGCAGGCCATCTTAAATCTGATTTGATTGTTGTTTTAAATGATAATAAAATGTCAATAGGACCTAATGTTGGTGCTTTGTCTTCGTATCTAGGAAAAATGGTTACACATCCCCGATATAAAGAAAAAAGAAAAAAAATAGAGAAGTTTTTGAAAAGATGGAGTAAAAAAGCTGCAGAAAGAGCGATGGCACTAGAGGACACAATAAGAGCAATGTCTGGTCCTGGTTTGTTGTTTAAGGAAATGGGCTTTAAGTATTTTGGTCCTGTTAATGGACATGATACTGACGCGTTAATCAGATTGTTTAATAATATTAAAGATGTAAAGGGACCTGTTTTAGTACATTTAATTACCAGAAAAGGAAAAGGATATGCTTATGCAGAAGAGGAAGTTACTAAGTTTCATGGTATTTCTCAATTTAATATTGAAAATGGAGAAAAAATAAAATCAAATAGTCATATTCCTTATACCAATGCATTTTCTAATGCTTTGATTAAATTGGCAAATAATGATAAGAAAATTGTGGGGATTACAGCTGCAATGGCTGCTGGAACTGGATTGGATAAATTTGCAAAAGAATTTCCAGAAAGGTTTTTTGATGTAGGTATAGCTGAGCAGCATGCAGTAACATTTGCAGCTGGGCTTGCATCTTCTGGATTTAAACCAGTGGTTGCTATCTATTCAACATTCTTGCAGAGAGCATATGACCAGATGATGCATGATGTTTGTCTGCAAAACTTACCAGTGGTTTTTGCAGTTGACAGAGCAGGCCTTGTAGGAGAAGATGGAGCTACGCATCATGGTTGTTTTGATTTAAGTTATCTTCGTAATATGCCTAATATGAAAATAATGGCACCTAAAGATGAAAATGAGATGGGACATATGTTAAGGACAGCTATTGATTCAAAGTTTCCTATTGCAATAAGGTTTCCACGTGGGAGTGGAGTAGGTATTGGTATAGAAAATCCTTTGGAGATGATTGAAATAGGAAAGGCTGAAATTCTTAAGAAAGGAAAAGATGTTTTGGTTCTTTGTGTTGGACCTATTGTATATTCTGCTTTAGAAGCTGCTAATGAAGTTAAGAAAAGTGTTTGTGTTGTTAATTCGAGGTTTGTTAAGCCATTAGATGGAAAGTTGATTGTTGAACTTGCGAAAAAGATAAAAAAGATAGTTACAATAGAAGAGAATACACTTGAAGGTGGTTTTGGGAGCGCTGTTTTAGAGTTATTGGAAAAGAATAATATTAAAGCTGATGTTAAAAGGATAGGAATTCCAGATAAGTTTATAGAGCATGGTTCTTCTGAACAATTAAAGAAGGATATTGGGTTGACGAAAGAAAATATTGTTAGAGTTATTAAGGAGTTAAAATGACCAAAGAAATAAAAATAGGAGATGTGAAGATAGGTGGAGGTAATCCAATTGCTATTCAGTCAATGACTAATACCTTAACTAAAGAGGCAGATAAAACTATAGAACAGATTCATAAGTTGGAAGAAGCAGGTTGTGAGATTGTAAGGGTTTCTGTTCCTGACAAAGAATCAGTTGATGCTTTAGAAGAGATAAAAAAGAATATTTCCATTCCTTTAGTTGCAGATATTCATTTTGACTATAAGTTAGCTGTTGAGGCTGCAAAGTTTGTTGATAAGCTTAGGATTAATCCTGGAAATATTGGAGATAGTTCGAAGATTAAAGAAGTTGTTAATGCAGCTAAGGAACATTCAATACCTATTAGAATAGGGGTTAATTTAGGGTCTTTGGAAAAAGATATTGAAGCTGAATTTGGGCTAAGTGCTAAGGCTTTGGTAAAAAGTGCCATGAAAAATATTAAATTATTAGAAGAACATGATTTTTATGATATTGTTGTAAGCTTGAAGGCTTCTGATGTTATGAAAACAATTGAAGCTTATGGGATGATATCTAAATTAGTTAATTATCCATTGCATGTTGGAATTACAGAGTCGGGTTCACTTTTTAGCGGGACTATTAAAAGTTCGGTTGGAATAGGTGCTTTATTATCTCAGGGAATTGGAGATACTATCCGAGTTTCATTGTCTGCTGATCCTGTTGAAGAAGTTAAAGTTGGGAAAAAGATTTTAGAAAGTTTAGGTTTAAGACAGTTTGGAGTTATGGTAACTGCTTGTCCTACTTGTGCAAGAGCTAACTTTGATGTTGGTAAAATTGCTCTAGAGGTTGAAGAAGCTGTTAAGGACATTAAGAAACCTTTAAAGGTAGCAGTTATGGGTTGTGCTGTTAATGGTCCGGGAGAAGCTAAAGAGGTTGATATAGGTGTAGTTGGTGGAAAAGATGGATGCTTATTTTATAAAAATGGAGAAATTATTGAAAAGGTAAAAGAAGAGGAGATTGTTAACAAAATCTTGGAGGAATTAAAAAATGTATGTAGGAGCTAAAAAATTATCGATATTGGGTTCGACTGGTTCGATTGGAACACAAACATTAGATATAGTTAAGAAATTTCCTGAAAAATTTAAGGTAGTTGGACTTTCTTGTAATTCTAATATAGAACTTTTGAAAAAACAAATAGATGAGTTTAAACCTGAGATTGTTGCTGTGTTTGATGAGAAGAAAGCTGATATGCTTAAGGATGAGATGAAAGTAGATATTCCAGTGTATAAAGGAATGGATGGCCTGCTTAAAGTTGCTGTTTTTGGAGAAGCTCATACTGTAGTTAATTCACTTGTTGGTTCAATTGGTGTTTTGCCAACTATTAAAGCTATTGAAAATTTAAAAAATGTTGCTTTGGCTAATAAAGAAACATTAGTTACTGCTGGTTCTGTTGTAATGAAAAAATTAAAGTTTCATAAAACAAACTTGCTGCCAATTGATTCTGAGCATAGTGCAATATTACAATGTTTACAAGGCAGTAAAATAGAAGATGTTAACAAAATAACAATAACCTGTTCTGGAGGAGCATTTAGGGATAAAACAAAAGAAGAACTTTTAGGAGTTAAAGCTGCTGATGCTTTGAAACACCCTACATGGGATATGGGGGCTAAAATTACAATAGATTCTGCTACTTTGATGAATAAGGGGTTTGAGGTTATAGAGGCACAATGGATTTATGGTCTGCCATATTCTAAAATAGATACAGTGATACACTCTCAAAGTATTGTTCATAGTCTTGTTGAGTTCAAGGATAAGTCTGTAATTGCACAATTAGGGGTTCCTGATATGAAAATTCCAATTCAATATGCGCTTGATTATCCTAATAGATTAGAGAACTCTGATCTGCCACAATTGAATTTGTCGGATGTAGGTAATATGTCATTTAAAGAGCCTGATTTAGAAAAGTTTCCTTGTTTAGCTATGGCTTATGATGCTGGAATTAAAGGTGGTACTTTACCTGCAGTAATGAATGCTGCTAATGAAATAGCTGTTAAGTATTTTTTACAGGATAAAATAAAATTTATGGATATTCCGCGAATAATAATGGAAGCAATGGAAAGCCATCAAATGATAAAAAATCCTGACTTAGACCAGATTTTAGATATTGATAAAAGAGTTAAAGAAGATACTGAAAAGGTGATTAAAGAAGTATGAACTATGCAATCATTGTAGCAGCAGGAAAAGGAAAAAGGATGAACAATAAAGTAAATAAGATACTTTTAATGTTAAATGATAAGCCTATAATATATCACTCTATAAAACCATTTGAAGATTCTGCTTTAATTGATAAAATCTTGCTGATTGCTAATAAGGATGATATTATTGACCTGAATAGTGTTATTAATGTGAATAAATTTAAGAAAGTAGATATAATTGAAGGTGGGGAAGAAAGACAAGATAGTGTATATAATGGCATTAGACTGCTTCGTAATGCAAAAGAGGATGACATAATACTAATTCATAATGGAGTTAATCCTTTTGTTTCTTCTTCTTTGATTGATGATATAATTAAAAGTGCTAAGGAAAATGGTGCGTGTGTTGCTGCAATTAAAACAAAGGATACAATAAAAGTGGTTGATGAGGATAATTTTGTTATTAAGACTTTAAAACGGGAGAGATTATGGCAAATGCAAACTCCACAGGCAGCAAAATATAAATTACTGGTAAGGGCGTATGTAAAAGCATATAATGATAATTATTATGGAACAGATGATGTTGAACTGATAGAAAGATTAGGGTGGAGAGTAAAAATAGTTGAATGTGACAGAGAGAATTTTAAGATAACTACACCTATAGATATGGAAAATGCTAAATTAATTATGAATGCTGACAGAGTGGGTATAGGGATGGACTCACATAAATTTACAAATGAGCCTAAGCAATTAATCTTAGGTGGTGTTGTAATTCCAGATTGTGAAGGTATTGATGCTAATTCTGATGGTGATGTTATTTTGCATAGCTTGTTTAATGCTTTATCACAATCTGTTGGAAGCAAAAGCCTTGGTTTTTATGCTGATGAATTATGCAATAAAGGGATTAAGGATAGTTCTGTTTATCTTAAAATAGCATTAGAGATGGTAAGAGAAAAAGGATTTAAGATAAATAATATAGGCATAATGGTAGAGTGTAAAAAACCAAGATTGGATAAATATGAAGAGTTAATTAAAGATAAAATTAGGGAATTATGTGGGATAGAGTATTCTAAGGTCGGGTTAACGGCTACTTCGGGAGAAGAGTTGAGTGCTTTTGGAAAAGGAGAGGGCATACAGGTTTTTTCTATTGTTAGTCTGGGAAAAAATGAAAGTTAAAGCATATGCAAAAATAAATCTAAGTCTGGATGTTTTAGATAAAAGAAAAGATAATTTTCATAATATAAACTCTGTTATGCAGCAGATTGAACTTTATGATGAACTTAGTTTTGAAAAATCTCCAGATGTAATTGTACAAAGCCAATTTAAGGACGATATAATTCTGAGGACAATAATGAAATTGAAAGAACTTAAAAGTATAAAAGAAGGAGTTACTGTTTCTGTTAAGAAGAATATTCCTGTTGGAGGGGGTTTTGGAGGCGGTTCTGCTGATTGTGCTGCTACTTTAAATGCTTTGGATGAATTGTGGGGGCTTAATTTAGGAATCGTTGAATTGATTAAAATAGGTTCTGACTTGGGTGCTGATGTTCCATTTTGCATTATGGGGGGAAGTTGTTTTGTTTCAGGTAAAGGAGAATCATTTGAGAAGATGGATATTCCTGCGATGGATATTTTAATTATCAATCCAGGATATGGGATATCTACAAAAGATGCATATATGGAACTTGATGAGAAACAATATGAACGTAAATCCTCAAGCCTAAAACTAAAAAATCTGGATAATGTAAAAAAGATAGCAGAGAATCTTCATAATGATTTTATAAATATTCAAAAGGATGATGTTAAAAAGATTATAGATGATGTTAAGGCTAATGGTGCATTAGGCGCTTCAATAACTGGAAAAGGGCCAAGCGTTTTTGGCATTTTTGAGAATGAAGAAATGGCTAAAAAAGCTTATGAAAACCTTGAAGATAAATATAAATTTGTTTGGATGGGTAAAACAATAGAATGAATATCAGATTAGCTGAAGAATCAGGATTTTGTTTTGGAGTTAAGAAAGCATTAGATAGAATAAATGCTATTCTGGATAAGAAGAATGTTTATGTTTTAGGCAAGTTAATACATAATCCGCAGGTTATAAATGATTTAAAGAAAGAAGGGATTAAATTTGTGGACAGTATAGACGATATTAAAGAAGGTACTTTAGTTATCTCTGCGCATGGTGCTTCAGATGATGTAATTTGGGAGATTAAAGGTAAAGGGTTAAAGATGATAGATACTACATGTCCTTTGGTGAAGAATGTTCATAACATTACAAAGAATCTAGAGATGCAAGGGTATAGGATAATTATTTTTGGAGATAAAGAGCATACTGAAGTTAAAGGAATTAAAGGTAATTTGAAAAACCCTATAATTATTAATTCTGTTTCTGAACTTGATGAATTAGAGAAGGGAAGGTATGCTTTAGTTTCTCAAACTACGCAGGATGTTGTTGAATTTAATGAAATAAGTAAAGAATTGAAGAATAAAGTAGAGGATTTAGTTATAAGCGATACTATCTGTTCTGCAACAAAAGCAAGACAGGAAAATGCCAAGAAACTTGCCAAAGAAGTTGAATTTATGATTGTAGTAGGAGGGTATAACAGCGCAAATACAAAAAGATTGAAGGATATATGCGACGAGATTATAGAAACAAAACATATAGAGAATTCTGATGAATTGAAAAAAGAGTGGTTTGATGGAAAGGAGAATATTGGGATAACTGCAGGTGCTTCTACACCTGAGAATGTTGTTAAAAATGTTATTGATAGAGTTAAAGAGTTTTAAACTATTTAGTAAAAGCGTTTTAAATTTTCAAATATTAGGTATTTGAGGGATTAAAAAAGCGAAGCTTTTTTAAACAGAGTTTCAATCCTACACTATATCAAGAGATAGTTCGGTTGCAGATTGCTGCTTAGCTATACTGGAGACAAGATGTTCTCATTTGTTTCCAAATAATATAAATAATACAAAGGTGAAAAACTATGGCAAGAAAATATTCAAGAAGCAAAGGTAAAGCTGGTTCAAGTAAACCATTAAAGCAAACTGTCCCTTCATGGACAATATACAAGGAACAAGAAATAGAATTATTGATTACAAAACTGGCAAAAGAAGAAAAAACCCCTTCACAGATAGGCCTAATACTAAGAGATACATATGGGATTCCTAGTGAAAAGCTAATCACAAAAAAATCAATGACTCAGCTTCTAAAAGAAAAAAATCTTTTATCAGAGATTCCAGAAGATCTTTTATCTTTAATTAGAAGAAGCATAGCAATAAATAAGCATCTGGAAGCTAATAGAAAAGACGAAACAGCTAGAAGAGGTATAATATTAACAGAATCGAAAATTAGAAAATTAATAAAATATTATAAGAAAATAGGGAAATTACCTTCAGAATGGAAGTATGACCCAAAACGGGCTGGTATGTTTATAGAATAAAATGTACGATGTAGTAATCGTAGGAGCAGGACCAGCTGGTTTAATGGCAGCAACAAAGCTGCCAAAAACTTCTTCTTTTCTTATTATAGATTCAAAAAAAGAAATAGGTTTGCCTATAAAATGTGGAGAAGGCATAAGAAAAAAAGAATTCATAAGATTATTTCAGCATAAAAATTACCCTTTTGTTAGAAATCCAGTAAGTAAACACCAGATAATCTACAAAGATATTAAACGGACATTTAAAGCAGATTATCTGCAGTTAGACCGGGATAAATTCGAAAAATGGCTTGCAAAACCAATAAAGAATAAAATTAAATTAAAAACAAAGTGTCAAGACATAATAATCAGAAAAGATTTTGCAGAAATAATCACAAACAAGGGAAATATAAAAACAAAACTTATAATTCTGGCTTGCGGCTCAAATTTTAATATCCAAAGAAAATACAAACTACTAAAAAAGAATCCTATTTTGCTCGTATGTTATGGGGGCATGTACAAAAATCATAATCATAATCCTGATAAATTCTATGCTTATTTCGATGACAAATATTTTGGTTATCTATGGGTCTTTCCAAAAAACAAAGATATTGCAAATATCGGTTTTGGGACTATAGCAAAAGGCATAAATGTTAAGAAGGCATTAGACAATATGTTAAAAGAGATAAATCCTAACATAAAGAAAGTTTCTAATTATGGAGGCATAGTACCTTGCTCAGGTCCGATTGAAAAAACATATCACAATAGATTGCTTGTCTGTGGAGATGCAGCAGGATTAGTATATGCAGGAACAGGGGAGGGAATATATTTTGCACTTGAGTCTGGAAAAATAGCTGCAGAAACAGCAAAAGAAGCAATAAAAAAAGATAATTTCAATAAAGAATTCCTAAAAAGCTATGAAGTAAAGTGGAAAAAAAGCTTTAACAAGATAATGAAAGCAGGAATCGTTTTTTATGATCTGCAATATCTTGCATTCAAAAGGAAAAAGATAAAAGAGCTGTTCACAATACCATCAAACAAGGAAATAAAGATGCTGCTTAATGGAAAAATACCTTTAAGAGCAAATATTGCATGGCATGTATATAAATTTCTTAAGAAAATCAAAAACCCAACCGCCCCAAGGGGCAGGGTATATTAAATCATGAATAGTTAGTAGTTGGGTTTTTGGTCATTCACATACCCCTTACCCAACCACCGCAAGCGGTGAGGTATGCGAATAAATCAGTAAATTCAAGTGATTCTAATGGCTTAACATATCTTTTCGCCGTTTAAAGCCTTATTTCTAAGCTTAAATCTTAAGTTTGCATCTTTGTCTTCATCAAAACCATAAAATTCTTTTTTCTTTTCCCAGAAGTGGTTTTCTTCAATAAACTGATTATCTTTACCATATATCTTTTCATGAGACATTTTACCATAGGTTCTTTTCCAGTTCTTTGTTATCTTCCCTATGCATTTCTCTATTTCTTCGTCTCTTTGCTGATATTTCAGGTTTCTTTCTCTTGCACATTTACTTTGTTTTTTTAATCTGATTAGATGGGCCTTTCCTGTTGGTTTTTGGCCTATTGTAAAGGTTTTCATATTGTAATGAATTGCCTTTATTTTATGGTAATCTTTACTTTCTTTGTTACCGCCTATTACAAATTTTTTGAGATTATAATCCGATTCATAGCTTATAACTGCAACGCTTGCCAGAAGAATAAAAATAACACCTATTACTGTTAATATTAAAGATTTCATATTATCATCAAAAATGAGCAGGTTGAAGTGATTTATAAATATTGTGGAAAGAAGTATAAATCTTCATTTAAATAACTAACCTATTAGTCGTTTAATGTCCTTTAGAAATTCGTCTATATTAAATGGCTCTTTAACAAAGCCAATTACATTCTTGTATAAGTCTAAATCTTCTTTTTCATCCTCATCTGTAATAAGATAAGCAATTTTAGTGTTCTTCATTTTGCCTACACACTCTAAAATTCCTTTTTTTGACATAAAACTTTCAATTAAGACCAAGTCTGGTTTAATTTTTTCAATCTTTTTGAGACAAGCATCACAATTAACAGCAGTAAAAACATTATAACCATTTTTTTCAAGAATAGTTTTAATAGTCTCCCTTGTATCTGTATCATCATCAAAAATAAGTATTGTCTTATTCATTTTTTATCATATACCTAAGATCCAAGTATTTTCTTTATCTTTCTTTTAAAAACAACATTATCTATTGGTTTTTCAATATAATCTGTAGGTTTTAATTTCTTAATTATCCCTTTGCCATTCTTGCTTGGACTAACTACAGTCAAGAAAACTACTTTTTGTTTCTTTAATTCTGCATCATTACGAATCTTACCCAATGTCTGGATACCTGACATTTCAGGCATCAATATATCCAATAATACCAAATCAAATTTTTCTTTTTTAAGAACGCCTATGGCTTTTCTCCCCCTATCTGCTGTTTTTACATTATAACCCATAGTTTCAAGTAACATTCCCACAGATTCTAATATGTCTAATTCATCATCAACAACTAAAATTTTTACCATTTTAACCTCCTTATACTCATTATTACAGTCAAACTATTTAAACCTTTTTAAGTGGCAGAGTAAAGTAAAATGTTGACCCTTTATTGAGTTCACTCTCGACCCAAATCTTACCACCGTGTTGTTCAATAATTCCTTTACAGATATTGAGACCTAATCCAGTACCACCATATCTTCTGGTGTAAGTGGGTTCTATCTGGAAAAATTGACTGAATACTGTTTTAAGATACTTTTTAGGTATGCCCATACCGCTGTCTCTTACCTTGACTAAGATATTGTCTTTATGTTTTTCAGTTTCTATAATTATTTGTCCCTTTTCTGTAAATTTGAGGGCATTCTCAATTAAATTAGTTATAACTTCTGTTATTCTTTTTTTGTCAGCCATTATTAAGGGGAGTTTGCTTTCTTTGTAAATTAGCTTGAGACCTTTATTCTCTGCTACAGGAGTCATGCTCTTTACAATTAATCCTATGCAGTTTTCCACCTGTAATTTCTCTGGCTTTAATTTAAATCCTTCTGATTCTATACGGGCTATCTCTAAAATATCCCCTATCAATTCGTTAAGACGGTTTATATTCCTGAGTATAATTTCGAAACTTTGTTTTTGCTTTCCAGTTAATTTTCCTAAATCTCCCTGCAAAAGCATCTGGGTCTGTATTTTTGCGGGTGTTAATGGAGTTTTTAATTCGTGCGAAGTTACTGTTAAAAACCTGCTTTTTAAAACATCCAATTCTTTTAACTTTTCATATGATTTCTTTAATTCCCATTCTGCTTTCTTTTGTTCTGTGATATCTCTTACTGTTGCCTGTAAAAAAGGTTTACCCTTTTCAATCTCAACTTTAGTTAATAGAACAGTTGCAGGAAAATCGCTACCCCCTAATCTTTTATGAGTCCATTCAAAAAAATTAGAGCCTTTTTTCATTGCAATACCAATCATCTCTTTTGCTTTTTCTGATGAAAGCTTTTTATCCGGCTGATGTTCAGGAGAAACATCCCATGGTCCTTTTGAAATAAAGTCTTTTTCATCTTTTGTTTCAAACATTTTTATGGTTGTAGGGTTTCCTGCAGTAAATTTCCACGTAGGTGGAGCTAAAGTCATAATTGCATCTGCAGAAGTCTGATATAAAATCTGATATTTCTCTTCACTAAATTTCACTCTTTTCTTAAGCTCTTCATTTAATTTTTGTATCTTATCTTCTGCTTCCTTTTTTTCTGTTATGTCCTCTCCTGAACTTAATGTTCCAATAATCCCCCCTTTATCATCCTTTAACAATGCATTATTCCAGCTTATAATCCTCTCCTCGCCTTTCAGAGTATATATGGGGTTTTCATAATGCCTCACTAACTTTGTTTCCCCTTCCATACACTGCCTAAAGACTTTCTTAACTTCCTTAATATTTTTTTGAGGCAAACAACATTCAAACCAATTCTTCCCTATAAGTTCTTTAGCAGTATAACCTAGAATATTACATCCTGTTTTATTGATCAGGGTTACTCTTGCAGCTTTATCTAAAGCAATAATCATAACTCCTGAAATATCTAAATAGTTTTCTGCTTTTTCTTTTGCCCTTATCAGTTCTTCCTGCGTCTCTTTTAGGTCCTCCATTATGCTCAATAATATTTCTGGGTCCAACATCTCTTCTTTTTTCATTTTCTTTTAGCCAGTTCTTTTTTCAATTCAATTATTCGTCTCTCCCTACCCCTAACAACATTTACAAATCTGTTTAGTTGATCAATCTTATTACTCATTTTTTCTTCCATCCTCTTATGAGGAGTTAAATCTATAAAATTACTGATTATGTGATCTTCACCATTAATCTTAACGTGTCCCATACCAATATCTGCAAAAAATACATCCCCCCTTTTCTTTTTTAAAGGTATATCCCTAATTATTGCTGTTTTTTCTCTTGAAAACTTTTCAAATTTATTAAGGATACCAAGAAAATCTTTCTTGGGATGTATGTCTTTTATGCCCATTCTTTTTAATTCATTCGAAGAATACTCTAACATTGCACATATTTTTTTATTGCAATCAATAAACTTTTTTGTTTTAGTGTTTATTATCAATAATCCATCATTTGTACTATTGAATATGCTCTTAAACTTTTCCTTACTTTCAAATATATCTTTATCTGCATTTTTTGAATAAATAAATGCTAATGATATAATCAATAATGAAATTAATCCTGCAACTATTATTATAATGTTAATTAACCATTCTGCTCTTTTATTTACCTCTTTGTTAATCTGGTTCAAGTTTGTTGTAAAAATCTCTCCAGAAACCGCTAAATCTGTTAAGCTATCCTGTAATCTATAAAACTGCCAAAGTTCATGGTCTTCCTGCAATTTAATTTTCTTTCCTATTGTTATGGCCTCAACCAAATCTGCATAACTTGTTTGAGAAAGTTCCTTACCTAATTCAATTTCTGCTATTTGATGGAATAACAGATCCTCTTCTATTAATCTTTCTTTTGTAAATAACCAAACATCATTGGCCTTCTCTATCTTTTCTTTCATCACTCTCCCAATAAAGAACACATGGCTCTTTTTATTTAATTTATTCAACGAATATTCAAATGAATTTATTATTTGATGCCATTCTTCATCAATTCCCTGAGAAAATGAAGATCTTCTTATAGTATTATATTGTAAATATCTAAAATTATTCTCTGCTTCAATTGAAAGAGTTTCTAAAGATTGCAAATAAATAATTATTGTACTCGCACCAATCACTATTATAACTAAAAGTAAAAAAGGTATTATAAATGTCCAAACTGTTTTTTTAAAGATCTCTTTTCTCATTATGATTCAATTAGCTACTTTTCTTTAAATAATCTACAATCTCCTGGTTTAATCCTTGCGATGCTTCTTCTGCTGTTACATCTTTTGCCATTGTTCTTTGAATCCAACTAGCACCAATCAACATTATATCTGTAACATCTTTATGTATTGTAACCGCTCTCCCAAATTCTTCAACCCAAGGCAAAAGCTTCGGATACATATCCAAAATGTGATCATCCCCCCATACTGCCTTAATTGGAGTTGAGCCTCCTGGAGCAGTTTCCGTACCACTAGCATATATCTCTGCGCCCTCCCCCATAGTCGCCCAGGTCATAAACCTAGCAGCTTCTCTTTTATGAGGAGAATTCTTGTTTATCGCTAAATTAATTGTCTGAACATACATAGCCCTACTTATAGTTCCATCTTCCTGCAACACACCAGGAGATGGTGCAATCTCAAACTTATCATACACAAGGGGAGATTTTTCTGGATTGACTAAATCTTGATAGAATGCATTCCACATAATAGCCATTGCCACCTCGCCTTCTTGAATTATCGCAGCGACTTCAGGATGTTCGGCATTCAAGGATTCTTCTGGGAATGTGTTATACTCTGCTAACTCTTCAAATACATTAAATCCTGTGCTAACTCCATTTTTGAAATTGAGTTCCCCTGTTCCGGGCTTGAAAATACTCCAGCCATAAGGCCATAATGTCTCCAATGCAGCACAAAATGTCCACATTTCATATTTTCCCTGCAAAACATTTCCATACATGGTAGGGGATTCTGGATTAATACTCCTCGTAAATTTCTTTGCTATTTTGATATATTCATCCCATGTTTGTGGAGGATTAGGAATAAGGTCTTTTCTGTAATATAACATAATTACGCTCATATCTTCAGGCAACATGTAGGTTTTTCCATCAGAACTTTCTACTGTCCTCTTAGCAGCGTCAAGAAAAACATCCATTGAAAGTTTCTGGCCATCTGGAGAAGTCATTATTTCCTCATCTTCTAAATATTCATCTAATGGTTCTAAAAAAGGCTCTAATCTTCCAAGATGTAATGAGAAGGGGTGAACAATATCTGGAGTCTCTAATCCCGAAATTAACTGAACTTCCAGTTTATCAAAATAACCAGTCCTATCTAGGGGGAAAGTCTCTACAAATATTCCTGTTTCTTCTGCATAATTTTCATTCCAGTATTCAACAGTTGGAACCATCGCCTCTGATTCTGGACCCTCAAACATTTGAACAGAGATAGTTACAGTAGGGTCCTCATTATTTGATTTATATGTCATCATAGATAAAAAGATTATCAACAATATGATGATTAAAGATATAATATATACTTTACTGGTCTTTTTTTTATTTTTCATTTTTCTTTACCTCTAATTTTTAATTTTCTTTTTAATTCAACTATTCTTGCTTCTCTTCCAGCAGTAATCTTTACAAATTTTTCAAGTAGTTCGTTCTTATTTTTTAATTCTTCTTCTGCTTTCTTGCTCTCTGTTATGTCGTGAACAATCGCATAAGTAACTCCCTCCTTTACAATTGGACGTGAAATCCATTCAAACCATAAATATGTGCCATCTTTTTTCCTATAACGATTTTCAAATCTAATAACTTCTATGCCTTTCTTTAGTTTTTCTTTTATAACATCCTCTGTTTTTTTAATATCATCAGGATGTATAAAATAAAAGAAAGGTTTTGCAAGCAACTCTTTTTCAGAATATCCAAGAACTTCAGTAAATCCCGGACTAACCCTTAAAAAATCTCCCTTAAAACTTGCCTTACATATCATCGCCCCAGAAAACCTAAATAGTCTTTCAGTTTCTTTTTGACTCTCCTTTAACAACTCTTCCGCTTTCTTACTCTCAGTAATATCCGTAAAAATAATCGCAACTTGTTTTTCTCCCACCTTCCACGCATTAATATCATAATACTTATCAAGCTCCTTACCATAATTTTCGTAACTCTTAGGCCTACCTGTTTTTGCAACCTCCTCGTAAGTTTTTATCCAATGAGGCTCAACAATACCAAATATCTTTTTAGCACGTTTACCTATCAACTGCTCTTTTGGTTTCTTAACCAATCTTTCGAAGGCAGGATTTACCTGAAGATAAATATAATCCACCGCCCGACCATTCTTATCATAGATAAGTTCAATCACCTGAAACATCTCAGTCATAGAATTGAAAAGCTCCCTATACTTTTTCTCGCTTTCTTTCAATGCTTGATCCGCCTTCCTTTTTTCAGTTACATCCATTACAACCCCTGTAATGCCAATTATTTTTTTATTGTTATCATAAATAGGAGACTGAGTGGTATGTAGAAAACTAGTCTTACCTCCAATTTTCAACTGATTAGTTTCACTAACCTTTTGACCCTTAAAATTCAAATTGTCTACTCTTTTGATCGTCTGAGCGTCCTCTTTAGAAAAAACCTCTTCTGCCGTTCTCCCAATAATCTTATCAATTGATTTCCCCATCATCTTTACCGCAGCAGGATTAACAAAAGTATATTTCCTTTCTTTATCCTTAGCGAAAATAGCATCAGTTATATTTTCATTTATTGTTTTAAGCTGCTCTTCACTTTCCCTTAATGCATTTTCTGCTTTCTTTTTCTCTGTTATGTCTCTCACAACCCCAAAAATAGAAATCACGTTTCCTTTCCCATCCTTGACTGGATTCAAAGTAGTACTTATAAAATAAAGTTTTCTTCCAATAAACATTTCAGATTCAATAGTCTTCCCCACCCCATTCAAAAAAACCTTATCTAAATTATCAATATAATGTCGAGAAGTACCCCTAGGAAATAATTCAGAAATATTCTTACCAACAACAACCTTACCTCCAAATAATTTTTTAGCAACCTTATTCACAGACAAAACTTCATGATTCCTATTAACCATAAAAATAAAATCCTGAGATTCCTCTACAAGAACCCTGTATTTTTCCTCACTTTCTTTTAATTTTCTTTTAGCTTCATTACGTCTAGTCGTATCGATAGATACAACCATGAGATATTCAATTTTGCTATTGCCATTCTTAACTGGCACAATAGTTGAATGGAACCAGATTTCATTTCCTTTTATATCAACAACAGGAGCTTCCTGTTCAATAATCTTTCCAGTTTTTAAAGCCTTTTTCAAATTGCTTTTCATAAGATCCTTAAATGACTTAGGATAAAAAGAAAAAGGATATGGTTTCCCATAAAGCGTTGTAACATCTTTTATTTTAAGACCCTTCACACCAGCTTCACTCATATATTGCAAATTTAAATCGAGATCCACAATCTTGGTACACGCAGGTGAATTTGCAAGCCAGGTACGAAGTTTTTTTTTCACTTTGTTTTAAAGCTTCTTCTGCTTTCTTTTTAGAATTTTCAATAGTCTGCCTAATAACCTTCTTCTTTGTCATTTACCCCTCCTTTTACTGTTTTTTGTTTTTTAAGTATATATATTTTGCTGTTTATTTATCTCCTCTATCAAATAACAACAAACAAAAATATCTTAAACTTATGAAGAAGAAAAATAGCCCCATCCGGTTCCCACCGACTGAGAAGTCAGTCGACACCTTCATGGGTTCCCTCACTTCGTTCGTCAAGCCCACTTATAAAAATTAAGAAAAGAAATAGCCCCGGGCAGATTCCCACCTAAGGGCTTCACCCTATAGATACCTGTAGCCTACTCAACTCCGTTGAGTAGACTGTCGCAATTGGATTCTATATTTTAAAGATTGCGAAAAGCCGCTTATTGGGCTTGTAGAATTGAAAAATAGCCCCGGGCAGATTCGAACTGCCGTCCCCAGACCCAAAATCTAGGATGATTGGCCACTACACTACGGGGCTACATTTATTAAGAAATATCATCTATATTTAAATTTAATGCATTTAATCTGATTAATTATCTAAACTGAATAGAAAATACTTTCATTAAATAACTCTCGGAATTTCAACAATAAATATGCTCCCCCCACCAGGATTATCTTCAATCCACACCTTTCCTTTATGCACTTCAGTAATTTTTTTTACAATTGCAAGCCCCAGTCCACTCCCTTTAATAGCACTCTTTTCAAAACGAGTAAACCTATCAAATACTGCCCCCTTGAATTTATCTGGAATTCCTTCCCCTCTATCAGCAACAAATATTTTCCAATTAGAATCTTCTTTCTTAATCTCTATAATTATCTCAGATTTTTCAGGCCCGTATTTTATCGCATTGCTGACCAGGTTTGAAAAAACATCATGTATTAACGGACTAACCAATGCAGGAAATTTACCTTTAGTAGTCACATTCATTTTAATCTTTCTTTCAGCAGCCTTAGAATCCATTTCCTCAACAACATTCCTTAAAATAACACTAAGGTCCTTCTTCTCAAATTTTAGTTTTTCTCCAGACTCCAGTTTGGAGATTGCAGAAACATTATTTATCGTTGTAATCAGCTTGTTACAACAATAATAAGATTTTTGCAACAGTTCTTTTTTTTCAGCAGATTTTTTTTTCATTAAAGCCATTTGGATATTCATTCTAATAACGCCTGCTGGATTAAGAAAGTCGTGCCTTATAATATCGATGAATAAATCTTTGAGCCTGTTTGATTCTTTGAGTTCTTTATTGTATCCTTCAAGCTTTTTTCTTGATTTCCCTAAATCACAGGTCATCTTATTGAAAGCGGCTGCTAATTCCCCTATCTCATCCTTGCTTTCAATATTAATTCTGTGTTTGAGATTTCCTTTGCCGATTATTTTTGTACCTTCGGTCAGCTTGTTTAATGGTTTTGTGATGCGTCTTGTAACATAAAGCGATATTCCCAGCAATGCAGCAAAGAGAACCGCAAGGGTAATCATCATTGATTTATTTGCCTTTTTTTGAGCCAAAATTGCATTATTATATGCTTCTTTAGATATTCTTGCCGAATTAAAAAGTATAGTATGGGATTCTATTAAAAGTTTGCTAACAAGTCTTTGTTCTAGTTCAGAACTTCCTTGTTCTTCGTAATTTGCAGTTATTTGTGAAAATAAGTCTTTTAGTTTAGCATAATTAATTTGTATTTTTTCTAATTCTTTAGCATCAATTTTTTCAATAATTTCTAAGGAGATATCATATTTTAAATTCCATTGCTGAATCATCCTTTCTTCTCTATGCTCTAGATAATCATACATAATTATATTTAGTTCTGCTGTAGTTGTTTGAATTTCATTTGCTATCATTTCTCTCTCGTTTTCTTCAGCTACTTTATTAAAACTCACATACACCATCAAAGAGAATACAAGAATTAAAATAATTGAAATTCCAGCTCCAATTAATAGTATATCTTTTATTTTAATATACCTTAAATTAGCCTGGATAAAAGCTTTATAAATTAAATAAAATGCAATTATCTTGAAGAAATGTCCAAATACATTACTTAACCCATAAACGCTAATATAAAATGTAAAAGCAAGCTCTGAAAAAATAGTTAAAATTATAGATGCTATTATTAAATAAAAAGTAGATTTATTAAATTTATTTTTATACTTCCATAAAAAGAAAATAGATCCAATAAGAATTACAGAGATAATATATTCACTTATTATTTTAAATTGAGTCAGTCCATAACCTTCAATAAATGTAATGGGGAAAAACCCCAGAAAAATAGTTGTTAATAAGCCTCCTGTTATTAATGCATAAATAACAACTATTGCTTTTACATTTAATTTTCTATTAATAAAAACAGGGGCAATCAAAAGACTGATTGCCTGAAAATAACGGGCAGCAATCCATAGTTGAGTTGCAAGAGCTGAACTACTATATCCTATAAAAATATTCATTCCTCTATATGCAAGAGTATGCACTAAATCAATGCCTGCAATAAATAAATAAGCAATTCCTATAAACAAAAGATAATTATTATCAAAAAATTTTCTAGAATTCCACGCAATTATAAAAACTCCAATTGCTATTGCAATACTGAATGTCTCAGCTAAAGTATGGAAAAAAATATAACTATAATTACTGATAATGTACAATCCTGCAAATATCAGGAGCCATAAGAATATGTTAAGGTATGTATTTGTTTTTGAAAAAAATGTTTTTTCTTTCATTTATACCTTAGTGGATTACATTAACTGTCCCCTTATTTAATTCATACAAAGCATTAAAGTAAATGTAATTCAGATAATTAGGGATTTCTGTTGCATTAACCAATTTATTTTTAAGTGCCCACCTTGCTTCATCTTCCAAAGTTATAATTAAAGCTTGCTGCAGAGAAAGTTCAAATACAAAATCACTCCAAAGCACATTCATAACCTCTTTGTTTATGTTTAACCTTTCAGCTACTATATCGTGGGCCTCTTGCGATACTGGTTCACGCTTTATAATATAACTAGTGGCCTTGTCAATTGCTCTGAGAAATCTTTTAAGGGTTTCTGGATTATCTTTAGCAAAATCATTCATTACCATAAAATTAAATGTTTCTTTATAAACTTCTGAGCTTGGAAGCCTTATAGCATTGTCCCCTAATAACTTCTGAGCATTGTAACCATGCGGTTCCCAAATAACAATAGCATCTACTTGATTATTTGCTAAAGCATCTGGCAAAGCAGATGGAGCAATATCAACCATTTCTACTTCAGAATCAAGAAGTTTATTATGGATTAAAAAAGCATCTAAGAAAAACTGGCCAGTTGTTCCTACAGGAGTACCTACTTTTTTACCCCTTAAATCTGCAGCTGTAGTGATTCCTTTATCTCTACGAGCAATTACCTTGACATCATCATAAGAGTAAACAAATGTAGCAAAAATAGAAAAATCCTGCCTGTCAAAACTATTAAACATTATAGGGGTAGGAGCAACTGTAGATATATCAATGCCTTCGTCTCCTTTTAACATAGCTAAAAAGCTTAATCTGCCTGAATCGAATTCTTTAATGGTTAAATCTAAACCTTGTTCCTGAAAATATCCCTTGTTTTCTGCAATCCAAACTGCAGCTGGAAGTAAACTTGATTCTACACCCAGAGTTATCTTTTCAAGTTCTACGGTTTCCGCAGACCCCTTAGTTGTATGACAGCCCCCCATTAAGATTCCAATCATTAAGATGACTATAATTAATCTCATTTAGTTATAACCTCTTTTTACCTATATAACTATTTAAATCTATTAGTTTAAAAATTTAACTTTTTTTTGGATAACTTCTAGCAAAAATCAGCAAATTTATTATATTTGTTAATTATTATATTCATTGAAAGGCATTTAAGTAGAAAAGTATTTATATCAGTTAAGCTAAAATCACTATAATATGAATAAATTATTAGTAATTAGCTTAGTTGTTCTAAGTCTGGTTCTGGCTGGCTGCAGCAAAGGCACACCAACAGGTAATGTTATTGAAGTAGTTGGTGATGAAGCATGCCATGACTCTGACAATGGGATAGATAAGAATACCAAAGGTGTAGTCTCTGTTGGAGATGAAACATATGCTGACAGCTGTGTTTCAGGGCTATTGGTAGAGTACTATTGCGATGGAGACAATAAAGCTAATCAGAATATAAGATGCGCAAATAAATGCAGTAATGGAAAGTGTGCTTAACTATATCTTTTTAGAGCTTCCTCTTCCATGAAATGTAGTTTAGACGCTACTATAACACATTGAGGGAATTTATTGAATTTCTTCTTTGATAATTCTTTTGCTTTGCCAGATTTTATTACAGGGTCTTTTCCACCTATACCTCCACATCCTACACACAACTGATTATTGGAAATTCCCTGTTTTAATAAATACTCTAAAGCCTGATTTACAGTCATATATTTATCATGTGAAGGATCCAGGTCAAGGAGAACAAGAGTATGCAGTTTATTCTTTAAATTGTTCTTTACAACTTTATATGGGGAGCTTACATTTTTGTTATCAAATGGAATTGTTGTGGTTCTTCCAAATTTATACAAGTCAAGTCCTGTAATTCCTATTGAATTCAGAATAGATGTGTTTGGAATAATCTTTGTCTTTATGTTTAACTCATCTGCCCTTAGTTTTAGGTCTAAATGTGTGGTTGCGGAAAAAGGATCCCCTATAATCAGAAAAGCAACATCTTTGTTTTTTGCATCTTTTAAAATAGTATCTTCAGCTTTGTTTTCTACTAAATCTCGGTTGGCAGAGATTATCTTCTTGCCATAAAACTTTTCAAGGTCTTCTTTACTTGAAATAACTAATTTAGAAGTATATGTTTCCATATAGACCTTATCTGCTTTTTTAATTGCTTCCAGGCCTTTAACTGTGATGTCTTTTTCATCCCCTAAGCCTAATCCTATGAAGTATAGTGTCATAGTATTGTAAAAATTAGAGGTTTATTTAAAGTTTGTTAAAAACATAATATAAAAAAATAAAAAAAATACCTTCCCATACCGTTGGGGGTGGTTTAAAGGAAGGTATAGAAATAAGTTTGATTTCTATTTGACCTTAATTCCCTCTTTTCGTCTTGTTTGAATGTCTGAAATCAAAGATTTCTGAGCATTTTCAAAAGCTGTGGTTTTTGAAAAAAAATAAAAAAATTGCCTTCACGGAAAAAGCTTTGGCCTTTTCCTAGTTCAGTAAAATTCTCACTTTGTTCAAATTTTATGAACCACGGAAAAGTCAGCCTTTTCCTAGTTCAGTAAAATTCTCACTTTGTTCAAATTTTATGAACCACGGAAAAGTCAGCCTTTTCCTAGTTCAGTAAAATTCTCACTTTGTTCAAATTTTATGAACCACGGAAAAGTCAGCCTTTTCCTAGTTCAGTAAAATTCTCACTTTGTTCAAATTTTATGAACCATCAAAAAACGTTGGAGTTTAATATATTTTCTCCCTTAGTCTTGTTCTAAAAAAATAAAAAAAAATTGCCTTCATCAAAAAACGTTGGGGGTGGTTTAAAATGAAGGCAAAAGAACTTTCTCACCACAAAGACTAAAGGGGTGAATATGAACTAAACCAGTTCTATGCCCAGCTCCTCTGAAATCTGTTGAGCCTGCGCCGATGGTTGTGTGTAGTCAACTTTACCCAATATCCAAGGTGATTTTACACCTGTAATAATGGTCATGACTGTCATTTTCCCTTTCATGTTTTCATCCACTCTTGCTCCCCAGATGACATTTGCATCAGGGTCAAGTGTTTCTGTAACTAATTCTCCTGCTTTACTTATCTCGTCAAGGGTCATGTCAGCTCCGCCTGTAATATGGATTAAGGCGCCAGTTGCTCCTTTATAGCTAATATCTAATAATGGATTAGATAATGCTCCTCTTACAGCTTCGTCAACTTTGTTGTTTGTATCTGAAGATCCTACACCAATAGCAGCTACTCCTCCATTGGTCATAATGGTCTTTACGTCTGCATAATCCAAGTTAACCAATGATGGGACAGCTATTGTTTCTACTATTCCTTTTATCATTGTTGAGATTAGCTCGTTTGCAACAGCAAATGCCTGTTGTATTGGCAAGTTACCTGCAATGCTTACTAATCTGTTATTATCAATTACAATTACGGTATCTGCAACTTGCCTTAATTGTTGTAATCCAAATTCTGCTTTGTCTACTCTTGCTCTTTCGATTTTAAATGGCATTGTTACTGTTCCTATAACAATTGCTCCGCAATCTTTAGCAACCTGTGCTACAATTGGTGCGCCTCCTGTTCCTGTTCCGCCTCCCATTCCAGCACATACAAATGCCATATCGCATCCTTTTAAGGATTCTTTTACTTCCTGTAAGGATTCTTGTGCAGATTCAGCTCCTTTCTCAGGATATCCACCGCATCCTAATCCTCTTGTTACTCCTCTTCCCAGCAAAATTTTTCTATCAGCATTAATTATATCAAGATGTTGTTTATCAGTATTTGCACCAATAATTTCAGCACCTTTAACTCCCTTGGTATACAACCAGCCAACCATATTATTGCCTGCTCCCCCTACACCAAATACCTTTATGTTTGCTTGTCCTACTTCAACCCCTAATTCATTTGTGTTTGTGTTCAAATCCATTTTTTCATCCCCCTTGTTGTGGTTTTTTAGTTATATTATATATCCCAATATAGCTATTGGAGTATCGAAATATTTATATGTAAGCTTATTCTTAACACTCCTTAGAAAACGTTAATTTTTCACGCCAATGAATTGTTAACTAAAAGTTTTCAAATTAACTGAAGAACTGCTTTCGCCAAAAAGCAAATAAACAAACAAAGTCGAATTTTTCGCCAAAAAAATTCGTAATTCTTAAATTTTATATTTATTTATATGGGTAGCTTATATTTAAACATTTCTTGAAACTTAGAAGTGGTGAATTTTATGGCCTATTTCTTTAATTTCTTAGCAATTTTCTTTAAAGCTTTCTTTGTGTCGTCTATAGAACTCTTTATTGCTACGCTTGTATAGCCTCTGGATCTTGGACCTACTCCTTTGCCCCACCATTTTTCCATGTATACTTGGTTTTCTAATTCCACTCTTGGAGGCATGTCTGGGTCTTCGTCTTTATGGCCTATTGTTATTATTGCCTGAGGAATTGCAAATTCAGGTAAGTTTAAAGCGCTTTTTATTTTTGTTTCATCAAATGCGCCTACCCAACAGGATCCTAATCCTAATTCTGTAGCTACTAAAAGCATATTTTGAATAACAGCTGCACAGTTTTGTATTGTGTAAAGCCTTTCACCTCTTGCGCCGTAGAAACGTTCTGCTTTTTGAGGCTCTGCTACTATTACTATATGGACTGGTGCATCTATCATCCATTCCTGGTCAAAAGAAGCTTTTGCCAGTTTTTTCCTTACTTCTTCTTTTCTGGCTACAATAAATTTCCAATTTTGGATATTTCCTGCAGAAGGAGCATATTTACCTGCATCAAGTATTCTTGAGACCTTATCCCAATCTACTGGCATATCCTTATACTTCCTAATAGACCTTCTTGTTTTTATGCAATCCTCTATATCCATAATAACCTTTTTATAATAGTACTCATATTTAATAGTTTTGTTATGAGATACATAAAATTAGTCGAGATTTACAAGAAAATCGAAGGAACGAGTAAAAGGCTTGAAAAGACTTTTATTATATCTGAATTTTTAAAAAAAACATCTAAAGAGGATATTGGAGAGATTGTTCTATTGCTACAGGGAAAGTTATATCCTAATTGGGATGAGCATAAGATAGGTGTTGCTTCAAGATTAGTGCTAAAGGCAATTAATAAAGCTACCGGGATTGATATGGGAAAAATAGAAAAGGAGTGGAAGAAAACAGGAGATCTGGGAATTGTTGCAGAAAACCTGGTTAAAGAGAAAAAACAAAGAACATTAATGAGTCATGAATTAAGTGTAAAAAAGGTTTTTGAAAATCTTAGAAAATTAGCTGAATTAGAAGGTGCTGGAACTGTTGAAAGAAAACTTCAATTAATTGCAGAGCTTTTAACATCTGCAAAACCTCTTGAAGCAAGGTATATTGTACGGACTGTGCTTGAGGATTTGAGAGTTGGTGTTGGAGAAGGTAGCTTAAGAGATTCTATTGCATGGGCATTTTTTGGAGATAAAATGGGGTTAAAGTACCTTCCGGAAGAAAAACAAATTGAGGTTAAAGATAGAGAAGAATATAATAAATATGTAGGTGCTGTCCAGCATGCTTTTGATCTTACAAATGATTTTTCTAAAGTTGCAAAATCAGCAAAATTAGGATTAAAAAGCTTAGAAGAAAAAAGCATTACTATATTTAAGCCTTTAAAGGTAATGCTTGCTTTAAAAGTTAAAGATATTGAAGATGGATTTTCCAGATGCGGAAAGCCATTGGATGTTGAGTATAAACTGGATGGTTTTAGGATACAGGCACATAAAGAGGATGGCAAGATAAAATTATTTACTCGTAGGTTAGATGAGGTTACTAAACAATTTCCTGATGTTGTAGAGTCTATTAAAGATAATATTAAAGGAGACAGTTTTATAATAGATTCAGAAGCAGTAGGGCATGATCCTAAAACAGGCAAATATTTGCCATTTCAAAAGGTTTCTCAACGGATAAGGAGAAAGTATGATATTCATGACATGGCAAAGAAATTTCCTGTTGAGCTGAATGTTTTTGATATTATTTATTATAATGGTAAAAGTATGCTTAAAGAAGACTTTGAGAAAAGAAGAGCAGTTGTAGAAAAGATAGTTGAGAATAAGAAAAGAAAAGTTGTTGTTGTAAAGAATTTAATTACCTCAGATGCTAAGAAAATTGAGAAGTTTTATAGAGAAAGTTTAGATGCAGGCAATGAAGGAGTTATGCTGAAGAAATTAGATGCCCCATACAAGCCAGGTGCTCGTGTTGGATTTATGGTTAAGTTGAAGCCTACAATGGAAACTTTAGATTTAGTTATTGTAGGGGCAGAATGGGGAGAAGGTAAAAGATCTAAATGGTTAAGTTCATTTACTCTTGCATGTGTGGATGAGGGTAGTTTCCTGGAAATAGGCAAGATGGGAACAGGTATTAAAGAGAAAAAAGAAGAAGGTGTTAGTTTTGAAGAATTGACAAAACTTTTGAAACCTTTGATCATATCTGAGAAAGGAAAAACTGTTTTTATTAAGCCTAAAATTGTCATAGAAGTTACGTATGAAGAGATACAGAAAAGCCCAACTTATTCTAGCGGTTATGCTTTGAGGTTTCCTCGTTTGAAAGGGCTTAGGGTTGAGAGGGGAGCTTCAGGTGCTTCAACACTGGATTTGGTTGAAGATTTGTATTATGGGCAGAATAAGAAGTAAGTTATAATGTTTTATTCTGGGCAATACCGTCACTTGTGACAGTGCTGCGCTCCGTGCGATGTAATAGCATATGCTGTAAGCAAGGATTCTCACAGGGCAATGTATTTATTTGGTACTTCGCTGGGCAGTACAGTCACTTGAGATGCCAAAAGCTTTTTAAAGAGAGGATAGTTTCTTAGTAATATGTCAGGAAGCAAACATTGGAAAGCATACAATACCAAACATTCTGAAAAGTATGAAGTGAAGGAAATCGCTTGTGTTAGCAATAAATTTCACCATACAAAAAAGATTAAGATTAAGAAGAAGTGATAATTTCTCTTTTTTAACGGTTTTAACGCTTATTAGTCAGAATGCCCCTACTCGGAACAGAAGCCGAGCATTTCTTTTCCAAAGAAATGAGCAAAGAAAGGGTGCCATCTTCGCAATAAAGTTGCTCGATGACACAATGCCCCTACCGGGAATCGAACCCGGGTCTCAAGATCCGCAATCTTGTGTTCTTATCCACTATACTATAGGAGCAGTGGAAATATGTGATTTCTTTATTTTAGAAAATGATACTAGTATAAAAGTTCTATTATTGAGTATATCGTTACTTTATAGTAGTTAAAATAGAAAGGTTTATATATAGTGAGTTAATATAAGTGTATATAATGAATGAAGATATAGTAGATGCTGAAGAAAGAAGAAATCCTTTGAGAGATGCTATTGATAGCTATATGGGTCAACCTGAAGTAACTTTAGATTTTATTGTTGAAGCAGGAACAAATCTACAAAATCCATTGGATAGATGGGATTTCTATGATGCGGTTTCGTCTGATTTATGGAGGGTAGATAGAGAAGAAGGAGCTCCAAAAAATTATGATTCTACACTTCCTGGTTATTTACAAGGTAAAAAACTAGAGGCAAGATGGGAAATAGAGAAACTAATAACTACAGACCCACTTAGTGGTATTTTGAAAAAAGAGAGATTTATGGAGTTATATGAAGCAAGCGTAGCTAGAGCAAGTGGTGGACCAAGTGATAGATCCACAGATGGAGAAGAACCTCACCTTACAATAGGTATTTTTGATATAAATAAATTCAAAACATTAAATGATAAATATGGTCACCTTGTAGGTGATGATGTTATAGCTGCTTTTGGAAAAGCATTAAAAAAGTACTCAAGAAAAGTAGATCATATAGGTAGAATAGGGGGAGATGAATTTAGTATTTTAATGCATGGTGAATCTCAAGAATCTGCTCGCAGCTATGCAAAAAGGATTGTTAATGGTATAAATGAGGATGTAACATCTGAAATAAGAAGAGCACATCCTGAAGTTCAAGAGGATATTACTGTAAGTTTAGGTCTTGCTATATATGGTGTGCATTCTCAAAATGCAACTGAATTATATGATTTTGCAGATACTGCAATGTGTAATGCAAAGGAAATGGAGAAAGGACTAAAATTTATGGTCTATACTCCTGGAATAGAACGTCCAATTAAAGCAGCTGGAGAAAGGTAATTCTCTTTTAAATATAATCTAAAAATAGTTCTTTTTTCTCTTTATAATCAGGAAAAGTATGCCATAATTCTATTGCTTTGTCGTCTTTAAATTCGAGAACTTTATGTGCATAGATTCCATCTCCTAAATCTTCTTTGTAGTTGCTTCCTTTTTTGAAGGATGCCAGAACTAATTCATCTTTGCTTAGGTATCCCGGATCTAAGTTGATTGTTCTTTTATCGTCTTTTGAGTGTTTCTTTTCTATCTCTGTTGTTTTTAGTTTTATTTCTTTTAAATCTTGTTTATTTACTTGTTTTTTGAATATAAGAAATCTTTTTACTATACCTTTCCCCATCTCTTTTTCATAATAACTTGTGAACTTGTCAAAATCATATTTGTTACTTTCTTTTTCTATCTCTCCAAATAATTTAGTTAATTCGATTTTACATTCTTCATAAACTAAATTATCTGAATACATTATTGCTATCATTAATTTAGACATTATAATAAAAAGAAATCTTATTATGCTTATAAAGTTTGGTATGATTATTTATAATCAGATTTCATTGTCCTAATCTGTTCCATCTCATCTCTTTGTTTATTCCATAACTCATTCATTGCTGCAACAACATCTGGACAGAATTGTTTTCCTGATTCTTTGTTGATTATATCCATTGCTCTATCTCCAGGCATGCCTTCTCTATATATCCTGTTAGAAGTCATAGCGTCAAATGCATCTGCTGCTGAAAGAATCCTTACATCAATAGGTATATCTGCTCCTTTCAAATCATCTGGATAACCAAGAGCACTTACCTTATCAGGTACATCTTCTCCACTTAATTTAGTAGGGTAACCTCCTCCATCCCATCTTCTATGGTGGAGTAATGAATATATTCTTGCGTCTCCGATAGCAGGAAGTATCTCAACTCCTTCGAATGGATGTTGATGTATTGCTTCCCAGTCTTCGGCTGTTAATTCACCTTGTTTATTCAATGTAGTCCCAGGTACCCCTATCTTGCCTGTATCATGGAGGGGGCCTCCTTTCTCTAATGAAGTTAAAATTCTTCCAGGCAACGCCATTCTCTGAGCCATTAGTACAGCATAGTAAGCCACTCTTACTGAATGTCCACCGGTATAACTATCTCTTTTCTGTACAGCATCAACATATCCCTGAAAAAATCTTTCCTGAGATACTGCTTTTGCTAAAACAAGTGAAGATAATTTTGAAAAATTAGATAGTAGTTTTAAATCTAAAGAACTAAATTGTTCTTCGCCTGTCTTATTGGTTACTGAGATTAAACCCATAGGATCTCCATTAGAACAGGTAAGTAATGCAAATATAGAATCTGTAGAGTATCTTCTTTGGTCTAGGCTATTCGGACGAATTCTCTGTGCCTGCTCATTTGACAGATGTATTATCCCACCATTTCCAATGACCTTAGTAAGAAGACCATAATCATCTAATGGAGTTCTAGTATCCATAACTATATCTTTATCAAGACCTACTGCTGCCTTAAGAGTTAAAACAGGCTTGCCTAATACCCCCTCCTCTCTCATAGAGATTGAAACCCTTCCTGCCTTTAATCTTCCAGCCAATATCTTTGCTAATCTTTCTGATAATACATCTGGAAATGGTTCGTCGCTCACCGCAGCTGTAATATCCTCTACGGCGGTTGAATAGTCATCTAACAATATCCCTGCAAGTGCAGATACTTCTTCTCCATTTGAATTATTACCGTTTGCCATTTAATCTCCTCTTCCTAGAAGAGAAACTGCTTTTTCTACTGCAGGCGTAAACTCTTGCAGGCAGTAAATAAGAACTCTTCCTTTTTCCTTTTTTAATCTTTCTGCAATAGCCTTAGCTGATTGGTTGTTTAGTATATCCATTAGGTTTGATAAATGCTGAGCAGCAGTTTGATAACCTGGACATCTTTCTGTTGTTTTAGTAATTTTATGAGCGTATGCCATCGCAGCAGTTTGATAAGATTGTAAAAGTTCAGCTTTTACCTTATCAATATTAGATTCGTCTGAAAGGAGTGCATGTAGGGATGAATCATCAATAACTTCAGGAGAAACAAAACAATCTTCAACATTATGCCTATCTGTAAGTATATCTGTACGTTGTATCATTCTAGCAGCAGGACGGTATTTGTTCATACCCTGAACAATAGCAAAGGAATAATCTTCACCTTGAGTATCATATACACGCCTTATAGTTTTTACCAAATCTGTTATATTAAGCTTATGTGCATCTTCAGATTCTATATGTCCTGGAGCAATTACATGAGATATATACAGGTCACCTACTTGATATTCTTGTGTCTGGTAAACACTAAAATCTGGACTAGTTGGATCTGGACTAGGAGAATTTGAACCAGACTTGCCTATTTCAAACCTCAATATGGTTCTTTTTTTTCTTGGGATATAACTTATCATTTTTCAATTACCTTATTAATTATTAAGAAGAGTAAATAACTCCTTATAAATCTTTCCATAGTAACTACTTAATAGAAGCAAAAGGTTTAAAAAGAGGCCTTCATTCACAATAGATACAATGGATGATACACAATCAATTAAAACACAAGACATAACTACACTACAAAGATTAATGCAAATTAATGCATTGGGATTACCAATTATTGCAGCAAGAGGACTTCCTGAAACTCGTACTATGGCTTATAGTGTGGTTCATAATTTATCAGATGGAGCTAGTGAATTTGTCATTCCTGCTTCACAAACACCATTTGGTGCAAGACACTTTGATTTAGATGGTGAAATGCAAACTAGATATAATCAGCAAGGTACATTGAATATTCCAGAAGGATATGAAGCAGCAGTAAAGCAAGTAGCTGGTGGAACTTCTTTAGATAATGTTGAAGTAAGAGGCATGCATGATGCAAGTTCTGGATTGTATTTTTGTTTTCTACATAAAAAAGGAGATAATACAGAACTAAGTGCAACACATTTGCCTAATGAAGTAAAAACTATAGATGAATTGTTATCTTCAACAGATATGGTAGGTTTACCTATTATGGATGAGCTTCAAACAACAAAGTTACCTGAACAAATGGAGTATGGTTGGCAAGTTGCTTATTTTTTGAAGGATGGTTCACCTGTATTAATATTACCTACTGATTCTTCAGTAAATCCTTTTGTAGGTAGGATGGATAAGGCATATGGAGTATATGACAGCTTAGGAGTAAATGTTTCAGAGGCATTAGCAAGAGTAGCCAATGCAACTGATGTAGAGGGTGTTGCAAAAGCAATTAGAACTAAACGTAATGGTGAAAGTTCAAATTATGTAGCATTTGGAAACGCAGTTACACAAGGAATATATGCAAATGGTAAAATAACTTGTTTCCCAGCACCATCAGATAAGATAAGGGCTAACCTTTTAACTGATAGTCATTTAAACTGATCTGGCCTTTTCTTTTATTCTCTTTTATTTTCATCTTATCGAAGTCCTGACCTACTTGTTTCTTTATGTTTATGGCAAGGTTCTTACCCAGTATTTGTATTAGTTTTGTTAAATCAGCTTCTCTTACATCTTTTATTGTTTTTATTTTATTGTAATATAGTTTTCTTGCTCTCATCCTTCCAATTTGCTTTAATTTTAATAATGGAATTAATTCTTCTTTAACGCCGTTCTTAATTCTTATTCTAAGTTTGACTAATTCTTTTAATAATGGCTGGAATTTAAGGATTCTTGCCAGTTCTTCTGCTGTGTATAACAACCAGTCTGCTATATTCAGTTTAGCTCTTATTTCTCCTGGCCTTATATCATAATTTTCTAATATGTATTCTTCATCTTTTTCATTAATCCATTCTTCAAAGAAGATGGTTGTTTTTATTGAGTTTAGAAATTCAGTGTATTCTGGCTCATATATGCTTGGTTCCTGTTCTAATAAGAATTGGTCGTATTCAACCAGCTTTTCCTGTATCTTATCGTATTCTTTTGTTTTTACCCTTAACAACGGTCTTAACTCTAAACTATGGGCTATCATCTGCAGGAAAGAAAATGGAAGTATTTGTTTGTTTGCTGCTACTTTTATGCATTCTATGAAGTTATGCGCTGTTAGGGGGTCAATATAAAGCTCAGCAACCCTTTTTCCTGATAATGTTGCTTTATAGTTTTCATTTTCAAGATTGTCTGCAGACGTAAAGTCTTCTTTATTGCTCTTTAAAAATTCCCATTCTTCCAGTAAATTCAGCATCTTTTCAATAATCTGGTGCAATTCAAAGGTGTCTGCAAACTGGAATGCCCAGAATGTTTTGGAGAAAAAATCAAATATTTCTTTTTTTGTATTTACGAAATTACTAGCAATTAAACTTAGAACATATGTTCTTAAAACAGGCTCTACAGCAAGTTTTGAATAGATATCTTCTGGCTCTCCCTGAATATATCTTTCATGTAATTTTTTCTTTTCGTTTTCTGTTGGAGCTATTATAATTGATTGCCCTTCTTTGTCAAAATTAGGACGGCCTGCTCTTCCAGCCATTTGCAAGTATTCCAATACAGGAATATACTGTAAACCACGAGGACCATACCTTCTCAGATCTTTTAGGATTGTCCTAAAAGCAGGAAGATCTAATCCCATTGCAAGAGTGGGGGTTGAACAAATAATCTTTATAATGCCTTCTCTGAAACTATCTTCAATTAACTCTTTTTGTTTGGATGTTAATCCAGCATGATGGAAAGCAATGCCTTTTTTTATGCATCTGGATAATCTTAGGCATTGTTTAGTTGGCCTTGTTAAAGAATGAAGAATTTGCTCAGATAAGTTTAATAATTGTGTACTAGCTATTTTTACTTTATTGCTTATGTCTTCTGCTGTTTTTTCTGCGCTTCTTTTTGTATTTGCAAATACTATTGCCTGTTTTCCAATACTTACTGTATCTAAAGCTAGATTGATTGTACGATCATCAGAGATATGACTGATTTTTAGTTTCATAAAAAAAAGATAATAAAGAGAAATATATAAGTGTTATCTTTGTTTGGGCGGCATTGTCAATGCTGCGCTCCGTGCGATTGTATTTATTAACTATTTGTCTGGAATCAGAGCTTCCTGAGCATCCTAGAAATCTCCGATTTCTATGACAACCAAGGATTCTCACAAGACAATTTGTTTAATTAGAACTTCGCTGGGCAGTACTATCAATGCTGGCAGTACTGTCACCCCCTTAAGCTTCATTCCATACATCGATGATAATTGGTGCTCTGTTTACGTTTTCTACTGTGATTTCTACTTCCTGGCTTACTTCGTCTTCATTATCAGTTATAGTTACTGTAACAGTATAGTCGCCTGCATCATCATATGTTGTTTCCCAAGTGCCATCATTGCCCACAGGGTCAGATATAGTATATGTTACTTCGTCACCATCTTCATCTAGGATTTCAGGTTTTATTTCAACTATTTCTGTTTCCTTAACAGTTATATCCTGGATCTTATTTAACTCTGGTTTTCTGTTAACGTTTCTTACGGTTAATATCCATCTGTGGATTACTTCTTTAACACCATCGCTGATTGTAAGCTCTATGGTGTGTTCTCCTGCAGAATCGTATCCGGCTTCATAAACATAGCTCTCTTCTGAAGAAACATCTTCTCCATCAACTGCCCATTTGTAAGTCAGTTCATCATCATTTTTGTCAGTAACGATAACGCTAAACTCGATATTTGAATTTTCATCTATAGCTATGTTCTCTTCAAAAGGACTGAAGCTTTCTATTGTTGGTGCTTCTTCTTTTTTGTTTACAATAATAACTGCATCCTGTGAAGTAGACATCTCACCATCGCTTACTGTAACAGTAACAGTATATTCACCAGCATCACCATAATCTGTCTGCCATTCTCCTTTTGCATTCAACGGGGTAGTGAAGTGGTAGACTAAGATGTCTTCATCAGGATCATACCCTCTAGGTAATAAATTTATATGTTCTGTTTCCTCAATAATAAAATTAAAAGGACCTTTATTTATTTGTGGTTCTCTTTCTTTTACTCCGCTTTCTTTTTCTTCAAGATATTTATGATATTCTTCTCTGTCGTAAATGCATACTTCTTCTTTGTCAAGTATGACCAGAACATCTTCCATTGCATTCTTTCCATATTCCTTGGAACAATGGTCCGGATCCACATAACACTGCCCAAATGTAAAGAAATAAACACATTCATTCATCCATGGATTAAACCTTGTATGCGGCTCAGTGATCTTTGGTGGTATAGCAATAGCTGCAGAACACAATATCAAAAAAATAATTACAATCCCATATTTGTTTATATTTTTAATTTTAATCCCTCCATACAATTAAACTTTCTTTACTTTCTTCTATTACCCCTTTATCATCAGAATGTACAATTGTGTACTTTCCATAAATATCACTTTCTCTTGATTTAGGTTTTGGAACTGGCTCTATTTCTTTTGGTTTTACTGGTTTTTTTATTTTAACTATTGTTTTAACAACCGGTTTTTTAACTACTGGTTTTTTAACAACCTTCTTTATTTTTTTAACTACGGGCCCAATAACATTTACCAACCATTCATGCTCAGCTTCTTCTTCTCCATCAGAAACAATAACCTTTACTCTCTTTATTCCAGAAGAGGTAAACTTTCTGACCATAGCTGATCCTGAACTATACTGTTCTAATAATCCGAATTTCCAGATATATGTTAGTTCATCACCATCTGGGTCTTCTGCATTTATCTCAAACTTTACCTTTTTACTTATATTTAAATTAAAATCTCCTTTTGGAATAAATGATGTTATTTCTGGTTTTCTGTTTACGTTATATACTGTTATATTTATTTCCTTAAAAACTTCAATCTCTCCATCACTTGCTATCAATTTTACTGTAAATAAACCCGCACCAGTATTTACAGCCCCATAATCTGGAGTCCATATAAATACATTATTCTCTATTGTAGAATTTCTAAGTAGAACATCAGAACTTATATTTACAGAATCACCATCCGGATCATTGACATACAAGGATAATTCTAATTTTTCATTCTCATTAATCTCTATATTGCCAATTTCACCAAATACAGGAGCTCTATTTACATCATTAACTGTAATTGTTACAAATTTCTCATCTGTTAGGAAACCATCATATGCTGTTACTTTAACCTTATATGTTCCTGCATCTTCATAGGTTGTTGTATGAGGATTTATATCGGTCCATCCTGAATAAGAATACGATATGCTATCACCATCAGGATCTTCTGCTTCTGGTTTTAAGAGAAGGTTCTCTCCTTCATTAACTGTGATTGGTGAAAGATCTTGCAATAAAGGTGCTCTGTTTACATCCTTTACCATGATTAATACTTTTTGTATTACCTCTATTTCTTTGCTTTTTGCTGTAAATGTTACTTTAGATGGATTATACAATAAATGAAATTTATCTAATGTTTTATCAAGAAAATTTTCCTTTGTTACTGTGTCATAATCTGTTGTCCATTCAAATTTGTTTCCATTTAATGAAGCCCCAGGAGGCATGTTTTCAGCGAAAAACTCTACTAAATCACCATCAGGGTCTTCTGCCTCAAGTTCAATGGTAACTTGCTGGTTTTCATTTAACCATGCATTGGAAATTGATTTAAATACTGGCGGTCTGTCTTTATCTATGACCTCTATTTTTATTGTTTTAGAATAAGTGAAACTACGATCTTTAATTGTTATTGTTATGTCATATATTCCTGCATCATCATAACCAGTTTCCCAATAATTATTGTTATCTATACGCCCTTCTATGTCGTATTGAAGATTGTATTTTTTAAAATTGGGAAGATCTAATTGTATAATGTCGCCTTCAGTTGCTGTTATATCCTGTATGTTGTCTAATAATAATTTCCTATCAACTTTATTTACCTGGATAATCCATTCTTTTGTTAACTCTTCTTCACCATCAGATATGATTATTATTATCCTGTGTGTTCCTGCATCTCCATAATCTGATTTATAGATATAATCTTCTTTTTCAGAAACAATTTCCCCGTCAAGTCTCCATTCATAGATTAATGGATCATTGTTTAGGTCAGATGCTATAATCTCAAAGCTTATATTGCCCCATTCATTAATTGTAATCTCTGTTTCTTCTGGTATAAATGAATCAAGAGTAGGAGGCATATTTTTCTTATTGACTATCAGTTCCACATTATCTGAAGTTTCCAACTGACCATCTGAAACTGTTACAGTAACTTGATATTCGCCAACATCACCGTATGTTGTCTGCCATTGGCCATTTTCGTCCAATGGTTCTGTAAAACCATAGAATAATACATCTTCATCTGCATCTATTGCATCTAATTTTAGAGAAACAAGATCCGTTTCATCTACTGTTATAGTCTTAATTGCATGGGATAGACTAATTGAAAGAATTAACATTAAAACGAATATCAAAATCTTTTTTTTCACATTTATCCCCCACATTTAAAAAAATAAAAAATAAAAAATAAAAATTTTTATTCTAAAATTATGTCTTCAATTACTGGCGGTCGATTAACATTTCCTATTGTTATCTCAACTTCCTGACTTACTTCATCCTCTCCATCTGAGGCTGTTATAGTTACTGTATATTCGCCTGAGTTGTCATAGGTGGTTTGCCATTCAAACCTGCCATCAATCTGCCTGAAGTTGGCATCGTCTATACTGAATGTTAATGTGTCTTCTTTATCAAGATCTGCTGCTATTGGTTCTAAGACAATTACTTCAGTTTCTTTTGCTTGAATATCTGATAGCTTATCCATTACAGGTTTTCTATTTACGTTTTCTACTGTTATTGACCATTCCTGACTTGTATCTGCTACACCATCGGATACTATAATTCTCATGGTATGTTTGCCTGCATCATCATATCCAAGGTCATAAACATAGCTTTTCTCTGTAGATGTCTCTTCACCATCTAATTCCCAAGAGTATACTAATGGGTCTTTGTTTAAGTCAGAAGCTACTACACTAAATTCTAATTCAGAGTTTTCTTTTGAAGTTAATGTATTTCCTTCTGGAAGGGCTTCATTGATTACAGGAACTTCTTCTTTCTTGTTTACAATAATTAAAATATCTTTTGCTGCACTCAATTCCCCATCTGATGCTGTTAATGTTATTGTATATTCACCTGCATCACCATAGGTTGTTTCCCACTTCCCTTCAGTATCGATAGGTGTGGTATAACTAAATACTAACTTATCTTCATCAGGATCTGATGCTTGTGGTTTTAAAGAAACTAAATCGGTTTCTTTTACAATAAGAACCTTTGCTTCTCCTTTTGGTTCTTCTTCTGGTTCTTCAAGTTCTTCTATGATTTCAATAATTTCTATTTCTTCTGGTTCTTCAAGTTCTTCTATGATTTCAATAATTTCTTCAGGAAGTTCTTCCTCTGTTTCTATAATCTCTTCCAATAATTCATCATCTTCAGTTATCTCTTCTCCTGCTGGAGGAAGTGGAGGAAGTTCAGTTACTCCTTCAATGTCTTCTTCAATCTTTATCTCTTCAAGAGGAACATACTCCTCTTCACCAGAAGGCTGTATGCCGTAAAGCTCTTTTAATTGTTCACAGCCACTTAATAAGAATATTGCAATTAATCCAAATATCACCAGTTTTTTCATCATTAAAATCCCCTCCCAATTAGTTTTAGTATAACATAAGTTATAATGTTATTATTATTTAATACACAACTCATATATAAACTTTATGGTAGTTAAAAAATATTTTTGTTACCACCTTTTTACACGAAAAAGGTTTATCTTGAATGAGAATAAAAAATTGTTTTTTTGATATAAATCTTTCCATTTTTAAATCGATTTTATATTCATTTCAGAAATCAAATTATAATTTCCTATTTACAATAGAAAATCATTTATATTCCTTCAACTTAGGATGTAGTATTGGTGATTTAAAAATGAGATTCAATATATCAAAAATAAAATTTAATGGCGCTGATATAAATAAAAATATAATCCTGCCTAGAAAAATGACCTTAGATTTAGCCGAGGAAACTGGCCTACATATTGGAGATGGAAGTATGAATTTTTACTCTAATAAGGGCCTATTCCAATTAAGAGGTCATATAAAAGATGACCAAGAACATTATTTAAAAAGAATAAAAGAGTTATATAAAAAGTTATATAATTTAGATATTAGTATAAGATATATGAAGTCAACAGGGGTTGTCGGTTTTCAAATATGGAGCGATGCTCTAGTTAATTTTAAAAGTAAAATTTTAGGGTTGCCATTAGGAAAGAAAAATGATATAGAGATTCCAAAGGCAATAATCAATAGAGTATTGTTCTATTCATTTATGAGGGGGTTATTTGATACAGATGGTTGTTTGTATATAGAAAACAAAAGAGGAAAACCATATCCACGATTAGAAATAGGGACAACATCTAAACCATTATGCTTACAAATTGTTAACCGCCTAAAGGAATATAAGTTAAATGTATCTTATTCTGAATACAAGAGAAAAGAATTGAATTGGAATAATCTATATACAATAGCTATTAATGGTTTCTCTAACATAAATAAGTGGTTCAAACAGATCGGTTCTAATAATCCCAAACATATAAGGAAATTTAAACAATTGAGACAAGATAAAAGGTAATGAGTCCGCAATATTTATAAATAAAGTCTTGTTTCAGAAAGTCTATGGGCCCGTAGCATAGTCTGGTGGTGCGCACGACCTTTAAGAATTTAGCTTAAGGGTGCGAAACTGATATTACTAGATTATGTAAAAGAAATCGTGAGGTCCGGAGTTCGAATCTCCGCGGGCCCATTTCATTTTCTTAGATTATATTTAGTCAAGTTTATAAACTTTAAGTTCTTCAAATAGAAAAAGAGAATACGCAAAACTGCTAAATAATGATTTTTGATTAACACCAAAAATCAATTATGCAGTTTCGCTCAAAATTCTCTTTTTCCTGATTCCCAAGTTTTAAGAAAATATAAAACTTTGGAGGTGTTTGAAAAAATGAATGAAGAATTTGCTGAATTATTGGGTATCATGGCAGGCGATGGTTGCCTATCCACCTATTCTAAAAAATATATGATCTACATTTCAGGTAATAAAACAGATGATCTAAGCTACCATGAAAAAACAACCAAGACACTCTTCAAACATTTATTTGATAAAAATATCAAAATTGACTTCAGAAATAAAGAGCACACATTATTCATTAGATTTTCGGATAAGAACATATTCAAGAAGTTGGCTAAGTACTTGCCTGTTGGCAAAAAATATGACCAACTTAAAATTCCGAATGAAGTTATAAAAAATAAAAAATATTTGTTTGCATTCATTAGAGGTATTGCAGATACTGATGGGAGTATGGTCTTTAGTAAACAACATAAAAATTATGCCTATTATCCACGCATAGAAATTGCAAGTAAATCAAAATATTTATTAGATATACTGTTATCTGAACTAAAGAAAAATGGTTTTTATGGATCTGTAAGTAAAAAAGGTAAAAATGCTCATAGACTGGAAATACCTGGAAAAATAAATCTAAAACTCTGGTTGCAGAAAATTGGATTTAACAATAATAAACATATTAAAAAAATAAAAGGCCATCAAATGATGGCCTAACGCCTCCACGCAGACTCGAACTGCGGACCTTGCGATTGCTGTAGTAGATATTTAACAGTTTCGTGACCAAATAAATTTGGTTCGCACGCTCTACCTATTGCTCCATGATTAACTCATGTCTAAGCTACGGAGGCATTAAAAAGGCCGTTATCTCCGGTAGAGCTGAGATAATAGAGTCATCAATTTCTTTATAAAACTTTTGAAAATAGAGGGTTTTCTTTTCGTTAGCCAACCTATCTACTATAAGAAGAATATTGCTGTACTGGCTGTTTGGGTTTTCTGAAATGAGTATATATAAGATATGTTGCAATTAAAATCAATACTATTAATAGTAAAACCCACCAGACTGATCTTTGTTGTATAAATTGTTCTTCTATTAAAGGTATAGTTGCTATATTCTTATCTTGAGGATTGTAGATAATAATTGATTTAGCATCATCATAATATGGAAAAATCAATGCAAAGTCTGTTGTATTTAATATTACTATTCCCCCTGAGATTGTTTTTGTTATTGGGTTGCTTATATCAAAATTAACATCCAAGGGTATTTTAAATTTAAAAGAATGTAACATTTCGTTGTCTACTGAAAGCACTTCTGCTTTGTATCCATCTGTTGGCTGTAATTTTCTGTCAGGAGCAAAGCCGCATTTGGTTAATTTATCTAAAGGTGTAATAACTCCATTATCATAATTAAAATTAACTACAAATATTTCGCTGCATTTTACTTCTGCAATTACAATAGGTAATAAGAGTATTAATAATAACAGTAATAGTTTTATCTTATTTGCTTTACTGTATTTTTTTATCATTTACTCTTCACCATAAACATTTAATTTGTCTATTATAATTTTTTCGTTTAATGGACCAAATTCTTCTGTGCCTAATGTCCTCATTATTGAAGTTTTAGTTGGCCTTCCGAAACTATCTAATGAACATCCTCCGAAACATCCTGTTCCATCTACACCTACCCATCCTGCGCAATTAGGCAGAGTATCGCAGTTGGGATATTTGTCAGGATTGAAGTTTATATTACTATAATATTGTTTATCTACATATTCATCAGCCAATCCTCCAAAGATATGTCCAAATTCGTGTATGACTACTAGTTTATTGTCTGCTGTATTTATTTTTTCCATGTTTGATACTGCACTGGACCTTACAGGACTAATAAAATCTTTTATCTTGCTTCTATCAGCTAAAATAATAATATAATCATTAGGGCAGTAAGAAGCTAGTTTCTTTACTTCAAATTCATCGCATTTTATCCAACTACTTAATTCACAATTAAGCTGATTAAGGTTATCTATCCTATAAAAGTTTAGTTTTTCTTTATTTGAGCTGAATGGCTCTGTTTCCAGGAAGGTATTGATATTTTTATTTACGTCTTCCCTAAAATCATCAAATTTATTGTAACCATAACTTAGAAAGACGATATCTATTGAATTGTCAGGGTGTTCGTTATATTGAACAGAAACACAATCAATATCTTTTTCAGAATCTCTAAATGTGCTTACTAAAGTTCTGTTTCCTTTGCTTGTGAGGCTTAATTTTACTGTGTTTTTTACTGAGCTTAGGCATAAGGGGTTTTCGTCTTTATCGAGCTCAAAATTATCAAGCTGGATAGGGTCAAACTTGTCAAAAGGCTCAAAGAAGATGTTTTTATTTTCGTATTTTTCTATTTCATAAACTAAATTAAGGTTAATAAACGGGCTAATTTCTTTGGTCTTGTCCACAAAACAAAGAGTTTCTACATTTTTTGGCAGGGCTACTACTTTTTCATCCACAGAGCCATAACTCGTCCGGCTTTGTTTTTTTATAACATTAGATAATGTAGTGTGGAAGTTTATTATTTCAATGTTTTCTGATGTGTTTACCCATTTAGTTATTTGCACTGTCCCAAAGACAAGAATCAGTATAGCTACTATAACAAATACTACATGCATGATTGGACGTGCTGTTAGCTGAGCTTTCTTCAATTTAATTAGTTATTAAGTTATGGAATATATAAACTTAATTATTTTTCAACAGGCACAAACAAGTTTTAATTTGTGTTGGAAATGCTACGCATTTCTAACATGCTCAAGAACCTACGGTTCTTGACATGGCAATGCTACGCTCCGTAAGAATATGTTATTCAATGAAGCGTCGGGAATCAAAGATTCCTGAGCATCCTAGAAATCTTCGATTTCTATGATGAGCAAGGATTCTCACAGGGCGATATATTTATTCTGGACTACGCTAGGCAGCATAGTCACTTTAGTTAACAACAGCTGTAACACTCCTAAGCATATGTTGTGTTACTTTCAGGTTATAGAATTTGTTTAATTCCAGTCTTTCTTTTACTCCTATAATCAAAGGGTATGTTCCAATCTGTCTGCAGAAGGTTGTGTTGCCGTCATAGATTTCTGCTTTTGCATTCTTCAATATTATTCCTTCAGGTGTTAGTTTCTTTAACATAGGCAAATCTATATTCTGCCTTATCTCATTTCTCCATTTCCAGTAATATTTTTTATTCTTTTTTATGAATTTATTTCCAACGGTATTGTATAATTCTGTTCCTTCGAATATGCTGACCTGCCTTATGTTTATTCTTCTTAATAATAAATTGTTTTTTAGGATTTTATTCAACCATAGCATATTTTCTTTATGTGTATTTTTGGTTTCTCCTTTTAGTCCAAATAAAAGATTTATTCCAGGAAGGAATTTGGGCATCCCATTATTCCCTCTTTCTGCCCCGTACTTATTTAATATCTTTATTGCTTCGTAAGTGCCTATAGGTTCACAGTTAAGATTATTTTGTTCATATACTGTCTTGTCAAAACTTTCAACACCAAAGGCAGCTATATTACCTTCTGTGCAGTATTTTGTTATTGCTTTTGTTATTTGAGTTCCTTTTTTGGATAAAACACTTAATGGGTTTACGTTGTCTATATGCAAAACCTCTATTTTTGGAAATGCTTTTCTTATGTCTCTCAATATATCTATATCTGGATACATATAGAAATCAGATTGTTTTCCTAATCTAAAATACCTACATCCATTATTGTAAAATGCTTTTATCTCTTTTATGATGTCTTTTTTTTCTCTAAACTCCATCTTGTGTTTTAATGGTTCTGTACAGAAACTACATCCTTTAGTTCTTGAACATCCACGAGCTGTTTCGATTTCTATTATTCTTTTTTGAGGAATTTGTTTTATTATATCTGCACCTTTTATGGCGTATTCTTTTATTTCATTGTAATTGAAATCAAAATTATCAGTTCTGTCAAAAATATCTAAATTAGTTTGCTCAAAGAATTTTCCACCTTCTGATTGAGTTCCAAAGATAGCTGGGCCAGTAAGTACTTTTTCACAATCCAAATCTTTGATTAATGAAGTAACTTCTTTTAATGTTCCGGGAATTGCTGAGAGGTATTTTCCTGGTGTGTGAACTCCAAGAATAACAATAAGTCTTGTAGTGTTGTCTAATAATTCTTTTATATTGCTTATATTTTTTGTCAGATTATAGATTTTAATATTTGTTTTGTGGCTTATTTCTTTCTTTTTTTCTTCTAAATTATAGTATTTAAGAAATCTTAGGTCATCTATTGTTATGTAGTTTACATTGTCTAATGATCCAGCTATGTATCTAGGATAGGTTCCTAAATAAGGTGGAACCCCTAAGCCAGCTGGCTCATCTGTATAACAGTCAAGTATTGTTATCATGGTATGAGTAATTATCTTATAGTATAAAAAGGTTGACATCATTTGTATAACTAAACCTTTAAATATTCATTCTCTTTTAAGATATCAATATGGTTTATCCAATAACCAAAAGGACACTTGGACTTTATTTCAAACTTTATGTAAAAAAAATTAGTGGAATTGAAAATTTACCTAAAAAAGGTCCATTTATTATTGCTTCTAATCAAGAAAGTAATATTGACCCATTTTTGTTGATTCCATTTATTTTATCAAAACTAAATAAAAAAGTTTACTTCTTAGCTAGATTCTGGTCTCGTGAAAGAAATGTAGGTCTGCTTTCTAAAGTAACTCTTTTTACTACTAAACCTTTGCTAATAAATTGGCTCGGATGCATTCCAGCATTAAAGAAAGGAGGTACTGTGGAGGTATGTGTTTCATTGCTTAAGAAAGGAAAAATTATAGGCATCTTCCCGGAAGGAAGAAGGAACCCAGAAAAACTTCTCCTTATGGCTAAAACAGGAGTTGCAAGAATGGCTTTATCAGCCAAAGTACCTGTTATTCCTGTAGGTATAATAAATTCTTACAAAGTTCTGCCAATAGGTGCAATTGTTCCAAGATTCAAAAGAGCAATAATCAAAATAGGAAAACCTATGTATTTCGATAAAGATTATAGCAAAAAAGACAATAGAAAAACCTTAGAAAAAATTACAGACAACATCATGGGAGAAATAAGTAAACTTTGTAGGAAAAAATACCCTCAGAGAACATAATGAGAACATTTTTATATTAGGCTGATGTTTTTTATCATATGGAGTTAATAATATTGATTTTGTGGATATGCTTATCTATACCTTTAATCGCCTATATATTTTATAAATTAGTCTTCTTAAGAGATCCAAAAAGAAAAATACCTTCAGGGAATAATATAATCAGTCCTGCAGACGGAAAAATAGTAAGTATAGTTGAAATTAATAATAATAAAATAAAAGGAATAAAGATAAAAAAAGGACTGGTGGGAAAAATATTTACTTCAACTGCAGACATAGCAAAAGATTGTTATGTCATATCTATCTTCATGGGACTTTTGGATGTCCATGTAAACAGAGCACCTATAGCTGGAAAAATAGAAAATATCAAATATAAAAGAGGTAAATTTTTTCCTGCAAATACTTTAAAAAATGGACTTATTAATGAAAAAAACGAAATAACAATAAAAAATAAGAAGCTAGGAAAGATAAAGATTATACAAATAGCTGGTTTTTTAGCCAGAAGGATAGAATGTTGGGTAAATAAAAATAAAGAATTGATAAAGGGGCAAAAAGTAGGAAGAATAAATTTAGGCAGTCAAGTGACAATGGTTCTTCCAAAAAATATAAAGCTTAAAATCAAAAAAGGAGACAAAGTAAAGGGAGGCTCAACAATAATAGCAGAATATTAAAATGAAGTTTATAACTATATTAAAAGGGCATGTTCCATCAATGCTATCATTACTTAATCTAGTATTTGGCTTTCTTGCAATAATATTTATCTTTAACCAACAATATTATCTAAGTGCAAACATGATAATAATAGCATTTATCTTTGATTTGCTGGATGGTGTAGCTGCAAGAAAATTAAATGCAGTAACTGAAATTGGGGCGCAATTAGATTCATTTGCTGATTCGGTTTCTTTTGTTATAGCACCTGCATTATTAATTTATTTTAAGTATTTTACTACATTTAAAATAGGCATAATTGTTGCGGCATTTATTGTTATATTTGGAATATTACGGTTGGCAAAGTTTAACTTAATGGGGGGCACAAAGAACTTTATCGGAATGCCAACCCCTTATTTTGCAGCAATTACTATAGCATTCATACTAGGAAATATAGTTTTAAAAGAAGAAATAACTGCAATTCTATTCTTCATATTAGCATATATGATGGTAAGCCCAGTAAAATACCCTAGTTTCAAAGAAAAGGGAGCATCAAAATACAAATATATTGGACTTGTTGCATTGGTTTTCCTTGCAATAGCCTTTTTACTGCAATTTAACATATGGATAATAATTCTTATAGAATATGCATTCTTGTGGGGTTTATTGCTTATCCCTATGTTATTTGATAAGAAATTTGTTTTAAAGAAACCACTACTTATTTTTGATATTGGATTAATATTGCTAACATGGGCATTTTATACTAACCCTGGTTTCTTGTTAGTTTTGCCAATTATATATTCTGCAATAGCATCGCCCCTTCTAGAGTTGTCATTAAAACAGAATTAAAAATAAATTTATTTTTAAAATGTTTATTAAAAAAGTCCATTGAAATCATTTATCTTAAACACTTTCCTGCCAAGCCTTAGGAATCTATTGTATACTTTTCTGGTCGGCAAGGAATAATATTTGGATTTAGATGTATCACTGACAGAAAAATTTCCCTTTTTAATATCCTCAATAGAATTAACAAAAAGGTTAGCTCCTTCTTTTGCAATTTTAATTAATAAACCGAATTCTGTGTCAGATTTTCCGATACCAATTTCTTTCTGGGCAACAATATTGCCAGTATCAATACCTTCATCTATCTTATGAGCAGTTACTCCTGTAACTGTTTCATTGTTAGCCAAAACCCAAAAATAATTATTTAATCCCCTATAGTTCTGCACAAGGGATGGATGGATGTTAAAACAACCATATTTAGGAATATCTATTATTTCTTTTTTTAAGATCTGATTAAAGTAACAAACAAGTATAATATCTGGCTGTAATTTTTTGATTTTCCTTATTGATTCAGCAGAATTAACATTCTTGGTCTGAATAATGGGAATATTATATCTCTGATTAATCTGTTTATATGTAATCATCTTTTGCCTTCTTCCAAATAAACTCAATAACCTAGCATATTTGAAGTTAAATTTCATATAAGCTGCAACAAACAAATAATATAAACTTCTTCTCCACCCCATGATTCTTAAAGATTTAGTTACGCTCTTTAATTTGCTTTTACCTACAAAATTTCTTGATTTTACTATTGCTTCAATATTTATCCCACTATTTATCAGATGGTTTACTGTTAGGGAAGACCCAATATGAGATCTTGCTACAAAAACTACAAGTTTTAGGTTGTTATCTTGTTCTGACATTTTATAAATTTCCTTTAAGAGAGAAATCAACAAACTTTTTTACAGCCCTTCTCCTGAATTTCTTAACTTCTTCTGTGTTTTTCATTTCTCCGTAAGTTTTTGTTTTTTTCTCTGGGATGAATATAGGATCGTGACCAAAGCCGTTCTTTCCTCTAATTTTTTTGGCTATTTTTCCTTTCTCTATGCCTAGAAAGCTTACTGGCTGTTTTTTTGGCTCACAATAAGCAACTGCTGACATATACATGCAGTTCCTGTTTTTTATACCTTTCATCAGTTTTAATATTCCTTTTAGACCTATCCTTTTATGGATATATGCGGAGTTTGTTCCTGGCAAGCCATTTAGGACTTTAATGAATAAACCAGAGTCTTCAACAACTATTGGCTTGTTTAGCTTATCTGCCAATTGCTTTGCTGCTAATTTAGCAATTTCTTCTGGGTCATCTGACCTTAGTTCAGGATAATCTATTGCCAATTGTTGGACTTGTATTTTTGGTTCTAAAATTTGTTTAAATTCCTTTACTTTTCCTTTGTTGCAAGTTACGAAGTAAATTTTCATATAATTTAGAGAGATTAGTTTATTTAAAAGGTTTGTGTGTTATCTTTTAGTTTATTAATCACTAAGAAGTAGTAATAAAATAGAAAGGTTTATATATAGATTGATGGTTGTTTAATTAAAAGAAGGCATTAACCAAAGGTTTTATAAAATACTTATAATTTATATAATAAAGGTAAGAATGTTATGAGTGTAACATTTCTTTGGGGATTTTATATAACCTAACATTGTAATGTTATGGCTGTACTTTAGAAGATAAATTTAACAAAATGGCATCAGGAAAAGGTAATGGAAACGGAATTTGGGAAGTTGTAAGTAGATTTTATAGAGCTAAGACTACTTTTAATGATTTCTATGACTCTCATAATTGTGGAGGATCTATTAGTGCTGAAGATTTTGAAAGTCTTGTTGAAGAACAAATGAAACCTTTAAGAGAACGTTCTAAGGAAGTTTTAAGGCCAACTGGAAATGAAAAAATAGATTTAGGAACTGACCTGTTTAATATAGTGCTACGTGAACTGGTTCATGAAGTAAGAGATTTGAGTTCAGCTATCAGTCAGACTAGTTATATATCTAAAGTAGATAAATATATTGCAGATAATGGGCTTAGTGAAGCTGGAGATAAATTAGCAACCAGGCTTAGAGATGTATTAAATGATGCTCCAGAAAGGATTCCACGTAAATATCAAGAAGTATGGGATTTATTTGACCAAACAACAGACGTTCTTGAACAGAATATTTTACCAGTATATAGAGATAATACTTCATTATTACAATCAATGATATCTCATGAGGATTTGTTTAGATGTGAAGATAAAAGTAAACTTCCAGATATCTTTAGTTATATGTTTAAAGATAGTGATGGTACATTTGAAGCATATTATATAGCAGGTGCAAAATGGTTGAAAAGTGGTCATATTGAGAATGCAATAACATACTTAAATGTGGCTTTTGAGCAGTATGATTCCAGACAAGAAGATAAAAAATTTGTAAAAAGAAGTGAAGGTAAAATACGTGCTTCATTGAATGAAATAAATACAATAGTAGATAAAGGACCAAAATATCTTGAAACTATTACAGGAAAGGAAAGTAATGAGGTAAATGAGATTTCAATGAATCTACAAGGATTACGTAATAGATTGAGTGGTTATTTAAACTAACCCTTCTTTACAACATCCAGTTTAATACTCAACTCTTTTAATTGCTTATCAGCAACTTCTGACGGAGAGCCTTCCATTAATGATTCTGCTGATTTTGTTTTTGGAAAAGCAATAACTTCTCTTATTGATTCGTTTCCTGTTAGTATTGCTGCTATACGGTCCATTCCGAAAGCTATCCCTCCATGAGGCGGAGCTCCATACTTAAAAGCATCTAATAGAAATCCAAATTTCTCCTGAGCTTCTTTTTTTGAAATACCTAATAAACTAAATATCTTTTCCTGTATTTCTCTTTTATGGATTCTGATTGAGCCTCCGCCTACTTCAACTCCGTTTAACGTTAGGTCGTATGCTTTTGCTTTTGCATCTTTTGGATTACTATCTAATAATTTAAGATCTTCGTCTTTTGGAGAAGTAAACGGATGATGAACAGCAACATGCCTTTGTTCATCTTCATCATACTCTACAAGAGGAAAATCAGTAACCCAAACAAAAGAAAATGTATCTTTTGGAATTAATTGTAATTTTTTAGCTAAATGGAGCCTTAAATTTCCCAAAGCATCGTTAACAACAAAATGCTTGTGGTCAGAGACAAATAATAATAAATCTCCTTTTTTTGCTTTTAGTTTTTTGATTAATTCTTTCTGTGTTTTATCATTGAAGAACTTTACAACAGAAGACTCTAGACCTTTGTCTGTAAATTTAATCCATGCTAAGCCTTTTGCGTCATAGATCTTTACAAAATTTATTAGTTCATCAATATCTTTTCTGGATAATTGAGCGCTTTTAACATTGATTGCTTTTACTATGCCACCTGATTTAATGTTATCTGTAAAAACCTTAAAGTCAGAATTTTTAACTACATCTGTAACGTTTATTAATTCCATACTGAATCTTGTATCTGGTTTGTCTGAACCATATCTATCCATTGCTTCAGTATAGGTTAATCTTGGAAATGGTGTTTTTATATCCTTGTTTAGTACGTCTTTCCAGATTTTCTTGAATAGCTCTTCGTGAATCTCATAAATATCTTCTTCGTCTATGAAAGACATCTCTACATCTACTTGTGTAAATTCAGGCTGTCTGTCTGCCCTTAAATCTTCATCTCTAAAGCATTTTACAATCTGGAAATATTTATCACATCCACTAACCATCAATAATTGCTTGAATAATTGAGGTGATTGAGGAAGTGCATAAAATTTGCTGGGGTTGACTCTTGATGGAACTAGGTAATCTCTAGCACCCTCTGGTGTTGATTTTCCAAGCATTGGTGTTTCTACTTCCAAAAATCCTTTATTATCGAAAAAATCTCTTACAGCCTTTACTGCCTGGTGCCTTATTTTAAGGTTTTTTTGCATTCTAGGTTTTCTTAAATCTAAGTATCTGTATTTTAAACGCATATCCTCGTTAACTTCAATTCTATCATCAATTTCAATTGGAGGGGTGTCTGCTTTGTTTAAAATAACTAATTCACTTGCAAGAATTTCAATTTCTCCTGTTTTAAGCTTAGGATTTATTAGTCCTTCTCCTCTTAGACGTACTTTTCCTGTAATTTGTAAAACATCTTCTCTTTTAAGATGCTCTGCTTCAGAATGAACTTTTTTATAGTCTCTAGGATCAAAAACTACCTGAGTAAGACCATAACGATCTCTTAAATCTATGAAGATAATTCCACCATGGTCTCTTCTGGAGTTTAGCCATCCACATATAGTTACTTCTTTGGCTTTTTCTTTCTTTGTTAATTCCCCGCAAGTATTTGTTCTTTTCATATATAAGCAGGTTTTATACTACATTTATAAATATTTTTATTCTGTGCAGTAAACTTATACTGTTTATTCCAATAGTTTTAAAAATGGGTGTTAATTTCTGAAGGTTATGATTAACGAATTACTATGGGTTGTACTATTAATTGTTACTTTTTCAGGCACCATACTTGCTTATAGGTTCTTTGGCAAGATGGGATTATACTGTTGGATGGCTATGGCAATAATCCTTGCCAATATTCAGGTAATGAAAACAGTTCAGATTTTCTGGTTAGTTACTGCTTTGGGGAATATCATCTATGGGACAACTTTTTTGGTAACTGATATCTTAAGTGAAAACTATGGTTTAAAGGAAGCTCGTAAGGCTGTATGGATTGGTTTTTTTGTTTTAATTACAGTTACAATTATTATGCAGATTTGCTTAGCGTTTGTGCCAGATGTTTCTGATAGTTTAAGTCCTGCTTTAGAGCAGATATTTGGGTTATTGCCTAGGATTGCTGTTGCGAGCCTTACAGCATATATAATATCTCAATTACACGACGTATGGGCATTTGCATTCTGGAAAAAACTGTTTAAAGGGAAGTATTTATGGTTAAGGAATAATTTTTCAACAATAACTTCACAATTAATAGATAATGTTATATTCACATGGATTGCTTTTGTTGGTCTATTTGGGTTGTTTGGATGGGGACAGGTTTTTGACTGGAGCATTATATTCCAAATATTTATTGTTTCTTATGCAATGAAGATTGTTATTGCTGCAGTAGATACTCCTTTTGTTTATCTGAGTAAGTGGATTAAGAATAAGTATTATAAAAAAGATTTATGCTGACTTTATTTAAGAAATTTTTCTTCTATAACTATGTTTTTATTTCTTTTTTTCAAATCAGATAAGAACTGATCTGGATTTACCAGTTTCATAAAAGTCAACCAGGGCATATAACTTCCAGTATCAACCCCTTTTAGCCATCCATTGTTAAAGCTAATTCTCTTGATTTCAGAATAATTATAAGTCTTAACAGGAAAGACAGAATAAATTATCATAGAATCTTCTGTTAATTTTATGTAATATAACCTATCCAGCACAAAAAACTGTATTAATATAAATAAAAATCCTATGCCTATCATATAAGGCAGGATTAGATTAGTAATAAAAATTAATTCATTTGCACTTTCCTTATTTCTTATCCAAAGCCATATGCCTAAAAAGATTAATATTACTATTCCAAAACCTATATAGATTGAAATCCTTCTTTTGATAGGGTACCTTTTTTCTTCCATCTTTATATGATAATTTGTTTTTTATTTAAAGTTTCTTCTTTTTGACTTTCATTTGGCAGCATTGACAATGCTGACAGCATAGTCATCCTAACCATTCTTTCTTTAATTTCTTAAATGTTTTTTCTTTTATTGACTGCCTTATTTTTTCCATCAATCTTAGAAGAAAGTTTAGATTGTGTATAGATGCTAATCTGAAATAAGTCAATTCTGATGCCTTGGATAAATGCCTTAGGTAAGCTCTTGAATGATGCTTGCAGGCGTAACAATTGCATGTTTTGTCAATTGGCTTTTTGTCTTCTTTGAATCTGTTGTTTTCAATGTTGAATCTGAATTTGTTTTCTTTTGTTCCTCCCGCTTCTGGTGTTATGTAAACATGACCTCTGCGGGCCCATCTTGTTGGTGCAACACAATCGAACATATCAATGCCTCTTTCTACTGCATTGAATATGTCTTCAACTGCTCCTATGCCTAATAAATGCTTTGGCTTGTTTTTTGGTAGTAAAGGAATTGTCCAATCTAAAATATTATGCATGTCTTCTTTTGATGATCCTAAAGAACCTCCAATACCAAAGCCCTGAAAAGGAAGTTTTCCTATGAATTTTGCACTTTTAATCCTTAAGTCTTTATACTTTCCACCTTGTACTATTCCAAATAAAGCTTGATTCTTATTATAGTATTTTAGGCATTGTTTTGCCCAGTCATGAGTTCTTTCTAAAGCTTTTTTAGTATATGCTTTATCTGATAAAGGTGAAGTGCACTCATCAAAAGCAAAGATTATGTCTGAACCTAAATTTGACTGAATATCCATTGAACTTTTTGGAGTGAGCTTTAATTTATGGCCATGAATTGGATCTCTGAAGCTTACGCCTTTATCATCAATATAAGCAAACTTCTTTTGTTCTTTTGTAACTTTTTGATGTTTACGGTTTGAGAAGTCTAAATAATTATTTGCTATCTTTCCAACATTATGCTCAACTGCAAAACCTAAAGAAAAAGCCTGGAAGCCACCTGAATCTGTTACAATTGGTTTTTTCCAATCCATGAATTTATGAAGTTTTCCTAGTTTTTTTATTATTTTGTCTCCAGGCCTTAAATGCAAATGGTAAGTGTTTGATAGAATTACTTCTGCTCCTAATTCTTCGATGTCTTTGTTGTCTACGGCTCTTATTGCTGCTGTTGTTGCTACTGGGATGAATATTGGTGTTTGAAAAGAGCCATGCTTTGTTTTAATTATTCCTGTTCTGGCTTTTTTATCTTCATTTGTTATTTTAAAGCTGAAGTCTGACATAATTAATGAAGGTGATTATGTTTTATTTAAGGGTTTTCTTTTACACAAGGTTTATATATTACTTTAATTAGAAAGGTGTTATGAAGATAAAGAATGTTATTTTATTTGTTATTATGATGATAGTTATTGGTATGTTCTTGGTTTCTTGTAATGGGATTGAGACTACTGGGAAGGCTGCTCCATCTCAAGTAATTAATTGTGTGGCTGGGCAGATTGCGGTATGTGCCCTTCCTGCGTCTGCTTCGGATCCTTCTGGGAGTGCTTCACCTAGTCCTTCTGCGAGTGCTAGTGCTAGTCCTTCAGCATCTGCAAGTGCTAGTCCGAGTGCTTCAGCATCAGCAAGTCCAAGTTTTACACCTTTTGTTTACTGTGTGTCTAGAGAAAGAGAGATTACTGGATCTGAGGATCCTGCTGGGGAATATACGTTTATTGATGTGGATGAATGGAATTATCCTATTTTTGTACGTAGTTATCCAGAAACGTCTTACTTATCTAATTATGCTACATATTATATTAAATTTGATATTTATGATATGAATTCACCACAGTGGAATATTGATGATAATCAAGGACCAATAAGTCAAATAGAGGGTTTATATCATTGGTCAGATGGTAGTGAACCGGGAGAAATAAAGGTAGAACCAATGGAAACACCAGGGTCTTGTCCTAGTGCTTTTCCATTTCCTTCCCCTAGTGAAGATGCGTGTGTTCTGCCCTCACCAGCACATTCTACAGTCCCAACAACTACATCTACTTCAACAGCCACATCTACGTCTACTTCCCAAGGTACATATAATCCTTACAAACAATATAATCAACCCTTTGAAGAGTATCAAGAAGGAAACGAACTAAATGCTTTTTTAAAGTCTCGTATCTGGCTTAAAAATCCAAATTTGTTATCCAAGCCAACATCTATTCCAAAAGGAAATTTTGATATGGACAAATTTAGAAACGAATATGTTCTGCGGTGGGAGACATCAAACGGAATACCCATACGGGTAGTTTATCCGGTAGGGAGTACAGCAGAATTTGACATCGGTGCAGGTCATCCAATGGTGAATCCTAATAACGCTAACCCAACAATAGCTTCAAAATCGTTATTTCGTAAACTTTTTCCTGAACTTAGTCCAAGAGGAGACCCTGACAGATTTTGGAGGCAAATTCGTGGAGGAACGGCACTAACCCTACAACAAGCTAATAAACTGATAAATGATGATATAACAACGCATATAAAAAGAACCAAGGGCCTATTCCCTGGTTTTAATTGCTATCCAGATTATGTACAATACGCTTTAGTAGATAGCGTATATAGGGGAGATTTCAAAAAGACATACAAGACTACAAAGTACATTAACTCAGGTAATTGGCCAATGGTGCCATGGGAACATACCAATCGAAAAGATTATGATTTAGCACGTGGGTGGGATCGAATTAATAATAAATGGAAAATTGACCCGAACAAGGAATATAAGAAGGATGCAGCGGGAAATATTATTAGGGATACTCAGGGGAATCCTATCCGAAATCTACTTGAAGATAAACTGATTAGAAAACTAAGAGGAATTAAACCCAGACTAGATAATAATAAAGCTGCTATGGCGATATATGCTGCTAGGAGTATCGGTGCCATCAGTGCCGAAGAAGAAACTAATCTAGTCAGGCAAATGAATACTAGGCGCGCAAATAGAAATTATGTAGATATTGTAGATTTAACTTATCTTAGGTCTATTCAACCTATTCCTTAAACGACCTAATTCTCTCAGATAGCTTTTAGAAGTAGATGTTATATTTACCTTTGAAGCTTTTCTTTCTATCCATTTTATAGGTATTTCTTTTATTTTGTATTTCTTTTTTTCTGCCCAGGCTATTAGTTCTGTGTCGAAGAAGAAATTGTTGTTTTTTGTGTGTTTTTCTAAAGCTAAGAAAACTTTTCTTTTTATGCCTTTGAAACCGCATTGTAGATCATGTGTTTTAATTCCAAGATATAGCTTTGCAATGGTGTTGTAGACTATGGATAGAATTGTTCTGGATAGGCTTCTTTCTGTCTTTGATTTACTGCTTAACCTGTTTCCTATTACTAAATCGTAATCTTTGAGAAAATGAACCATTTCATTTAGATGATTTAAATCTGTGCTTAAATCAGCATCCATAAAGCATAATAAGTCTGCTTTGCTTTTCTTCCAGGATTGTTTTATTGCGTTTCCTTTTCCAGGAGTGTTTAGGTGAAGTAATTGGAGGGCCGGGTATTTCTTTGATAGTTTTTTTGCTATTTCTACTGTTTTATCTGTTGAGCCGTTATCTGCTATTGTTACATTATATTTGAAATTAACTTTTTTTAGAAAAGAGAATAGTATTTTGATGTTTTTTTCCAGTATTTCTTCTTCGTTATATGCAGGAAGAGTTATTTCGATACTCATATGCTTTTACAATCTGTAAGGTTATTTATTAAATTAGTGGTTTGTGTAGCTTTTTTAGCACATTAGAAATCCAATCATACTAATTGTTACTAAAGTCTGCAATATTGTTGATGCTAAAACTATTTTAAATGAGAGCTTATCTAATTTTTTTACAATTACATATGCCACTATTATCTGAACAAAGACCATAAAGAATATCCAAGTACGTATGATTTCACTGGTTAATAATCTCATAAAGTCAACGGTAAGGAGGGTAATGATGAACAAAATTGTAAGGGCTATTCCGGGGTTAAGTATAAATTTGTAGAATTTTTCCATCTTTCTTTTTGTAATTAACATTACTGCTGTGTAGATGATGGTTACTGTGAATATTAGAAGTATAGTAGACTGGACAATTCCTGTATTAATAAAGAAATTTTTCATGTTTGGAGTTAAAAACATATAGACCTTATTTGCTGCATTATAATCGAATTGCCGATTGAATATAATGATAGCAGAGTCTATGATGTTATAATTAAATACCAATATCATGGTGAGATGAGTGATTAAGAATGTAATTAATGTAATAAAAACTATTTTTCCTGTATCTAACATGGATATTTCTTTTCTTACGTAGCTTCTTATAATAATCCCCATAAAGATAATTCCCAGAGCAAGTGGTCCTGGTTCAAATATTAAAAGGACATATAAACTGAATCCAAAAAGAGCCATATAGAATAATTTTTTAGACTCTAAATATTTCAAAAGCAATAAAAGAGGAACTAAAGCAAATATTGGTGTTATGATGTTGGGTCCAGAAGTGAAAAAGATTCTTGCAGGAATAAAAAGGTATAAAATTAATGAATATAGAGCAACTAATTTATCATTAAAGAATTTTTTAGAGATTAGATAGACTAATATCCCCCCCAAACAGGAAAAAAAGGCTATTAAGTAACCCATAACTTCAGGAGATTTTGTAAAAATATTTAAAAAATAAAAAAATAAAATCTTACCAGGCATATTAGTACGGGCATGAAGAGGTAATCTCCAAGATATTGTATTGAAATTAGCTAGTAATCCTTTTACACCATAATCTTGTGCAACACTGTAGAAGGAAGTACATGAATCACTTTGAACAATGTTACCTAAGTTATAAGGATATACTGAAAAAATAACGATCTGGGAAATAAAACCTATCAAAATCCATAAAGCTATTATCTTTTTCTCATGATTTTTGTAATGTTTGTAGGAAATGTTTAGTGCGAAGAGGATAACGGGCATAATCAAAAGAAAAACAATTATTGGCTTAATACTAAAATCGCTTATATAATGGTAAGTGAAAATTTTTGATCCAAAAACAAGAATTTTAAGAGAAATTAACAAAATAAGAACTAGAGTTATAACTATATAGAAAATATGATTTTTTTTAAATTTTTCTCTTAATATGTTCATTTTCAGTAATTGAATATTTAATTGATTATTTTATATGAAATTAATTTAAGCTGCAATCAATCTTAAACAAAAAATTACTGCCCTTTTTATAGATTATATTGAAATTATCAACAAAAAAACTTTCATTTAATTTATACCAATCCTCATTGCGCTCCCAGTCTGAGATATAAACATATTTTATCTTGTGTTTATTGAATAATCTACACGCTTCTGTTTTGTTTGTTGATTCGAACATGGCTCGTGTTTCCTGACCTCTACCTCCTAAGCCATGACTCCATGTCCATCCACCATAACCTTCAAATATGGGTCTTGCACTGAACATAAATACTGGATGGTTATGTTGTGTACCTGTGAGTATTACTGAATTTGGGGGAATAATCTTTTGAAGGTCTTCCCCCATTATCTGATCTTTTCTATTTGCAAAATGATATTTATTACTATAATGATGGTATGTTCCAAAAATTGAAGGCAACAATATCAAGAATACTATAACAATAATAGATATTTTCATTAATATCCCTTTCCATCCTGAAGCAATTTCCCATAAAATTTGAAGTCCAATAATTCCAAAAATACACATAATAACATATACAATCATGATCATTTTGTGGTTGTCAAAATTCCAGGGCTGTAATTGTATTAGATTACCTAAAATAAAAAATACAATCATGGGTAATAATAGATGTAGATATTTCTTCCCTTTAGTAATGCCAACTGTGAAAAATACTAGCATTCCTCCAAAATTCTGTATCCACAACCATAAAAATGCAAATGGTTTCCTAAAACTTACAAACACTCCATCAATGAATTTAATAAACCCCTTTTGCATAGTTTGATTATGAGTCCAAATAATTTGAGGTAGGGCCAAAAAACCAGATCCTAATAAAATTATAAACAAAGTTTTTGACCTTTTCCATATCCATATGAATCCCAAGAAAAGCATAATTACAAGAAAGCTATAAGAATGGAAGAAAAACATTCCTCCAAGCAAGAGAATTATGATTAAATATTCCTTGGGTTTTTTCCATTCTTTGAGATTAAAAATCTCATTAAAACACATTAGAAAAATGCTAAAGATATATATCCATCCAAACAATCCTGTTCTCTGAGAGTAAGACGTAATAGCCAAATTAAGTGGAAGGATATTCTTACCTATAATTATTGCATAACTATCGTTACTTATTGTTTCTAAGAAAGGCAATTTACTCTCAAAAAAATAAATCAGCCCTATTCCTGATCCAAAATATACAAGATTACAAAAAAGAAGTGAAAATGATCTTTTATGGGTAATTCTCAGCCCTAATAAATACAGAAAAAACATCAGAGAAAAGGTCAATACAAATTGCACTAGATTATATGAATAAAAGACATCCATACCTAGATTTACAAACAGAGCATTAAAATAAAACACAAAAAAGGGATATCCTAATTTTGCACCACTATATATCGTATACATAGGGGGGATATTATTACCCTGTGCAAAATTAAGAATAAGACTTGTATGGAGGGAAAAATCGCCATAATTTGGAGGTCCAGCATATATACTGGAGTTATCAAACCTAAAAAAGACAGAAAAGAATAAAATAAATGTTAAAACTAAGATAACCATAATTGCAACAGTATGTCTCTTAAACCTTGTTAACTTTATTTTTCTTAAAAGTTTTTTATTGTATACAATATATATAAGCCCGATTAATGTGCTTATTATGTGCCCTACTATGATGTTTTTTGATATAATGGCAATAATAAAACTAATCCATATATGGAAAAAAATACCAACAAAAAAACTAATGGTCAATAATTCAATATTAGTTAAATTTGCTGAAATCTTTTTTCCCAAGGTTCGCATAACAACAAACCCATATAGGAAATAATAGATAAATAGTAGAACAATCAGAAAATAGGATATTAAATTTCCAACAACCATAATAAATTGGTTATATGTAACTTTTAAATAACTTTTGGTAGAAAGACTATTTTATCCTTGTCAAAGAACAATTGATATTTTCTGTTTTCCAAAAATCCAGAAACTTGATATATTGAAAATTAATTCCTTGGCAGTTCCATATATAAGCTGTTCTTCCAGGATATTCTCCCACCAATATTGAATTTTTTTCCTCAAGGTTATGCACATATAAAACTGGATTATTGAAATGAATGCCATTTCTAGTAAGATCCAATGCAGGCATAGAGCCAGAACACCATTGATTGTAGGGCGGATCAAGAAAAACAATAGCATTAGAGATATATTCTTCCCGAACCTGATCATAAATTTGCATCCTATCATTAACCTTTCCGTGAAACAAATTACTGATGTTTATGAAAAAAACCAGATTTAATAAAATTAGTATGATTAAGGTCCATTTAAAAGTTTTTTCGAATCTATTCCCTATGGCTTCCAACCCAACAGCGATCAAAAGAAAAATAGCAAAGGAAGCAGAATACAAATATCTTGGACCATATTGATTCCCTCCAAATCCCCAATAGAAAAAATGTACCAATAATAATGAACCAAAAACGGAAATCAGCAGATATGCATATTCCTTTTTGTTTTTATTATTAAAAAATAATGCAGCGAACATAAATACAAAACAAAAAGGTACCCATATATTCAAATTTAAACTTCTCTTATATATTTTCTCTTTGAATGTAGACCAGATTGATTCCCAAGTTGAATCCTTTAAACCTATTTTGTCATAAGGATCATATTTTTGAAAAGGCATTAAAAACGGATTTCCAGTCTGTAAGTAATTATATAATAAGAATATTCCTACAAGTAAAATAAACCCTAATAAAAAAATTGCTGCATTCTTAATTTCTCCCCTTAAAGGTTTTTTATTTCTAATGATAATATAGATGTAATGAACAAAGAAGCAGACAGCTATAGCTAGGGTATCTAATTGCCGTATGTTAAAAGATATGCCTAATATAATTCCTAAAAAAAACCAATTCAATTTTCTATTTGATATTAAATTCTTAAGATAGATATAACAAAATAATGTAAGGAAAAAAAGAGCAGAAGAATGCGAAAAATAAGAAGCTGAATTGAATATAAAAAATGAGCTTACAGCCATCAGTAAAATTGCAATTCTACCAACATTTTCAGAAAAAAACTGTCTCCCAATAAGATAAACTAAAAAAATGGTTAAAATACCAAATATTAGATTAACTATCATAGGAATGCCAATGAGTACTCCAAACATAAGAAAAAAAGGCCATCCAGGAGGGTATTTTCCGTAATATTTTCCATCGTTTATTATGTGAAAAAAGTGAAAAAAGTCAGGATTTTCAGGTGATTCAACAGATAACATCCCCTCTGAGAATAGTTCTGCACTGATATAATAAGCATATTCATCAGCAGAATTTGGAAAATCCCTTAAAACTACTTGATTAGTGAAAATTATGGCAATAGAACTAAAAATAAGTATAAACACAACATAATATTTCCAATTAATAAACCTTTTAAGTAATGTAACCATTTTATCTCTTTAATTAAACTAAATGTACTTTAATTAAATAGTTTACTATTTTTAGGAGAATATCAAGATTAACAAAATAGCAAAAGTTTTATATAATCCCCATATGATAACTAAATTAATGAAACATCCCAGATTATATGCAAGTATTATCATTTTTATTATGCTGTGCAGTTTAACTTTATCCTTCTTGTATATTAAAGATAAGGGCTTAATGGTTGATGAACCAATCCATTATGATCAAATAAAATGGTTTATTGAAGGAAATTTTCAGTTACACTCAGGTCTTACAACTATCGCAGGATACCATGCATTTCTTGCAGTATTGGGTTCTGTCTTTCATGTAATTTCAGCAGCTGGAATGAGATTGTTTAGTCTAATATTATCTACTGTTTCTATTTTTGTTTTTTTATTGTTATCTAAGAAAATTAATGGGGGATCCTTTTTGGTTAGAACAATACAATATTGCTTTTTTCCCATAATTTTTCCTTTTTTCTTTCTCATATATACAGATATATTTTCTTTATTGTTAGTCCTGTTTGCTTTTTACTTATTGCTAAAAAAGAACTATGATCTTGCTGGAGTAATTTCAATATTAAGTATTTTTATAAGACAGAATAATATTGTATGGTTGCTCTTTATGTGTGTGTATATCTATTATGAAAAAAATAAATTTACTTTTAATGTTGCTGCACTTAAAGACTGGATGAAAAAATGTTCTGTTTTTATTGTAGGTATTTTAATCTTCCTAGCTTTTGTGATTATTAACAAAGGTTTTGCTGTGGGGGATAAAGGAGGGCATCCTGCTTTTTCTTTTCATCTGGGAAATACATTTTTTATGTTGTTTTTATTTTTCTTTTTATTCCTTCCTTGGAATATCTCTAATTTTTATAAAATAATTAAGCTTATAAAGAAAAAGAAAAAAGTGATTGTTCTTATCCTAGGTATTTTTCTCTATATATTGACTTTTAGGAATAGCCACTCTTATAATTTTAATCTATATTTTATTAGAAACAAACTATTAGTGTATTTTACAGCAAATACTTTTCGAAAAATTCTATTTGCTATACCTATAATTTACTCAATACTTTCAGTTATTGTAACTAAATTAAAGAAGAAATCGTTTTATTTGCTTTATCCATTTGCCATAATTTATCTCTCACCTTCATGGCTTATTGAGCCCAGATATTATATGATTCCTTTTACTCTATTTATTTTGTTTAAAGAGAAACAATCTAAGGTTGTTGAATATTCAACAATAATATTGTATGTGATTTCTTCTTTTTATTTTCTTTATGGTACTGCTAATGGCTGGTTCTTTTTATGATTGACAACCTAACACATAAGATTATATACAATCTATTCAATAGATGATGAATAAAATATAATCAAATAAACTAAAATTGACTAATATCCTTGAACAAAGATGAGTTCAATTCTACAATAATTTAAAGTAACTCTTAAATACTTCTTTTCAAATTATACTAGATTGTATGAATAAGATTTTTATAAAGCAATACTGGTTCGAATTATTGGTAATAATTATTGCTTTAATTACAGTTCTTTTCACAAGTATGACCTTATCCCCTACATGGGATGAAGCAAAACATACTGTTAATGGATTATATTATCTCAAAGAAAAAAATTGCTGTATACATGAAGAAACACCCTTTGCAGGATTTCATGCGGTTTTTCTAAATAAGTATCTTCCAGAATCTATAGACCAGTACACTCCTCCAGAAAAAATATATGATTCCCAAAATGGAAAAACAATACTCTTATTATCTCGACTATTTAATATATTCTTCTATATTTTACTTTTAATTGTTGTGTGGTTATGGTCAAAAGATATATTATCTAAAAAAATTGCAAAATGTTGCTTGTTACTTGCAGCTTTCTCTCCAAGTCTTCTTGCTCATGCAGGGATTGCAACAGAAGAAATGTTTCTTACAACCTGGGCATTAATTTCATTTTATCTTTTCTATAGATTTACTAAAAAACCAAATTATAAAAATATAATTTTTCTAAGTATTGTAATAGGTATATGTCTGCTAACTAAAATATCAGCTTTAATTCTATATGCCTGTATAATGTTATCTTTTCTAATATTTGTTATTCATCGATTATCTAAGCATGATAAAATCTTAAAATATGTTATTTTTTTAATTGTAATTATAGTTCTCCCACTATTTCTTCTAAATCTAGGTTATTTCTTCAATGGCACATTCAATTCTTTAGATAGTATAGAATTCAAATCTGAATCATTAAATTCCTACAAAAATTCATTTATTAGAAAAATCCCATTGCCCCTCCCTGAAGGGTATCTCAAATCAATAGATTTCAACAGGAGGGATAGCAGTGAAGATTCAAGAAGTTATCTTTTTGGTAAATTTCAACGTCATAATAATCCGTGGTACTATTTTAGCTTAACCTTCCTATTTAAAACATCAATAATTATGCTCTTTTTCATTTTTTTTGGGATATATAAATTTAAAAATAAAAATAAAAATGTGTTCTTGACATTAAGCCTATTTATCTTTCCACTAATATTTTTATTAGTTAATTCTTTTTTTAATCCTTATAATATCGGTGTAAGATACATCCTCCCAATCTATCCCTTCTTAATTATAATTTCAGGATATTCATTTTTAAGCCATAAAAAAATGATACTTAAAATATTATTGGTAATATTTATCATTATCTCTTTATTTAATTTTCCAAATTATCTTGGTTTTTTCAATGTTTCCTCACAATTCATTCCTAAGGAATTCTTGTTAGGAGATTCAAATTTAGATTGGGGTCAGATGAATTATTTAATAAAAAAAGATATGGAAGAGAAAAATATATCTAAAGGGTGTTGGATTATTCCATCACCAGATGCATTTGCTTATCTATATCATATAAATGGATTACAATATTCCCCATATGCAGATAAATGTACCTTATATGTTAGTAAAGTAATGAGAACGATAACCTTAGATGAAATTCCATTCATTTCTTCAAAAAAAATAGATTATGTTCTTGGTGGAATAATTGAGGTGTATGATTTCTCTAATGATAGTAATATTTGAAGGAGTTCAGAAAATTAAAGTTGAAGTTATTATTGCTTACAAATCTTTAAAAGAAATATAACAAAATACTTGCTATCTAAAAGTTTATTCACTATTTTCCCCTTTTGATTTTATATGCTTCATAAGTACTTTTTATCATTTCATTAATACTCTTTGTGGACTTCCAGCCTAATAATCTTAAAGCTTTTTTATTTGATGCCACCAAGATAGGTGGATCTCCTTTTCTTCGTCTCTTAGATTCATAGTTGAAATTCTTCCCAGTAACTTGAATTGTTTTTTCAATCAGTTCCTTTACACTAATGCCTTTTGATGTGCCTAAGTTTATGATTCCATTTTCATTTACATTTAAAGCCAAAACATGCGCCTTAACTAAATCGTTAATATCTATAAAATCCCTAATGCAGGTTCCATCTCTAGTATTATAATCCTCTCCAAATATTGTAAATATCTTACGTTTCCCAAAAACAACCTCCATTAGGATGGGCAATACATTCAGAGCATGAGGATCTATGTAATTAAGTCCTGCATCTCCTGCAACATTGAAATAACGCAAACTAATGTACTTTAACCCATGTAATTTAGAGTATTCATCAATAATCTGTTCGCACTGAAGCTTTGTAAATCCATAAAAATTAATGGGATTAGTTGGATGCTGCTCATCAATTGGATTATATTTTGGTGACCCATATACAGCAGCACTAGAAGAATATATGATCTTATTTACCTTATATTCTACCATACAATTAAGTAAATTGATTGTTCCAATAATATTATCAGAATACTTAGCTGGATTTTGCATACTTTCTTCAACAGATTTGTATGCTGCAAAATGCATAACTGCATCAATTTTATTTTCTTTAAAAACTGATTGTAGTTCTTTTTTATCTACTAAATCAACTTCGTAGAATTTTGCTTTTTTATCAACCAGGTTTAAAAGACCTTTAGAAAGATTATCCACAACAATTACTGAATATCCCTCTAGGATAAGTGATTTTACTGCTGCACTTCCAATATATCCTGCTCCGCCTGTTACCAAGATTGTTTTTTTCATTTCTTCTTTCTAAATATCTCATACAAAAATGAACTCAAAATAAATTTTATATGTCTCCATCCATCATTTAAACTGTTCAAATGAGGAATTCTCTCCCTATTGGCATATAATGTAATTGGAATCTCCTTAATACGTAACCTTGCCTTTATAGCATTAATTACTATTTCAGATGCAAACTCCATACCTGCTGTTTTTAAATGCATTTTTTCATATGCCCCTTTAGTAAATGACCTCATCCCACAATGAGCATCAGAAATATGAGATTTAAATAATAGTCTTATAAGCCCAGTAAGGAATGGATTTCCTATATATTGATGAAGCCAAGGCATCGCACCGGGCATTATCTTGCCCTTAAGCCTTGTACCCATTACCATATCATAGTCTTTTTTTAATGGTTCTATGAACCTACTTATATCTGTAAAATCATAAGTATTGTCAGAATCACCCATAAGGATATATTTTCCTTTTGCTTGAGCAAACCCTTTCTTATATGCATTTCCATATCCCCTTAAAGACTGATGAACTACCCTAGCACCCAAAGATTCAGCAATCTCTACTGATTTATCACTTGAATCATTATCTGAAACTATAACTTCAGCATCTAATTTTAATTCTCTAATTGCCTGTTTAGCCTTTTTTATACATATGCCTATTGTTTTCTCTTCATTAAGGCAAGGCATTACTATGGATACTTCTGGATTTTGTTTTTCCATCTTGTAGAAAGGGTAGGCAGATAAGATATATAAAGTTTCTTAATACTAATGCTATAAACATAGAACACAATAGTAAATTTTATATAACCCCAATATAATAATTAAATTAATGAAGTATCCAAAATTATATTCGATGATAGCTCTTGTTGTTATTTTATGTATTCTTACTTTATCTTTTTTATATATTAAAGATGCGGGCTTGATGGTTGATGAGCCAACCCATTATGATCAAATAAAAGAATTTATTGAAGGAAATTTTCAATTACATTGGCGTCTTACAACTATTGCAGGATATCACGCATTTCTTGCTGTGTTGGGCTCTATATTTGGTGTAATTTCAGTAGCTGGAATGAGGATGTTTAATCTGATATTATCTGTGTTTTCTATCTTTGTTTTTTTATTGTTAACTAAGAAAGTTCACAGAGAATTATCTTTAGTTAAGACAATACAATACTGCTTTTTTCCCATAATTTTTCCTTTTTTCTTCCTTATATATACAGATATATTCTCTTTATTACTAGTACTGTTTGCTTTTTATTTATTGTTAAAGAAGAAGTACGATCTTGCAGGAGTAATCTCGATACTAAGTATTTTTGTGAGACAAAATAATATTGTATGGCTAATTTTTATGTGTGCATATGTCTATTATGAAAAATATAAATTTACATTTAACATTACTGCACTTAAAGATTGGATGAAAAAATGTTCAATTTTTATTATGGGCATTATAATTTTTATAACTTTTGTGATTATAAATAAAGGTTTTGCGGTTGGTGAAAAGGGCTTCCATCCTGCATTTTCCCTTTATCCTGGAAATATATTCTTTATATTGTTTTTGTTTTTCTTTTTATTTCTTCCTTTGAATATCTCTAATTTTAATAAGATAATGGGGTTTGTAAAGAAAAAGAAAAAAGTAATTGTTCTTATCCTGGGTGTTTTTCTCTATATATTAACTTTTAAAAGTAATCACCCTTATAATGGAGGCCATCTCACTTTTTTTCTTAGAAACAAATTACTTGTGTATTTTACAGCAAATACCTTTCGAAAAGTTCTGTTTGCTATACCTATAATTTACGCTATACTTTCAATTATTGTAACCAAATTGAAGAAAAAATCGTTTTATCTTCTCTATCCGTTCACAATACTGTTTTTATTACCCTCCTGGCTTATTGAACAGAGGTATTATATTATTCCTTTTGTCTTATTTATCTTGTTTAGAAAAAAACAATCTAAAATTGTTGAATACTCAACTATTGCCCTATTTGTGGTTTCATCTGCAATCCTTTTTTATGGCATAACTAAAGGATTATTTTTTATATAACATTGTTTAAACCTATTTAACAATCTTTAAAACAATGTTCCCCTTTTGCCCCAAAACTGCCCTAATAATCTCTCTATCAGGAAGTTCATTCGATGTAACGATATATAAATTATTTCCTGAATCAACACAATCTATAATCTCGTTATAGCAAATATAGTAGTTATCCATCTTACCTGTTTTTTGGTATTCTACGGGATTAATTTTTGAAAAAAACAGGGGAAATATATAGGGCTGATGCCCCAGATGTCTACCTGACAATATTATTTTATCATAATTACCTTCGCTTTGGGAATATTTAATTGCGTCCTCCAACCCAAACTGAAACCACCCTTCAGATTGTTGAGGGTATTTTACAAAATAACTCTGTAAATACATTCCAGAATTAACAGCCAAAAGTAATACCATTATAATTAACACAAACTTTCTTAACCGGCCAACAGGTATACTTTTGTAAAACCAAACTATTCCAAATGCTGCTGTAATCTCAAGGAAAGGTAATGTGGCAATAGATCTAAGCGCATGAGGTATACTATCAGTTGTAAGTGATGCAGGGATTATGCCAATAATAAATCCCCCTATCAGAAAAATTCCTTCACGTCGCTTTTTAATCATAAAAACTACCAAGGATATTAATATAAATGGAGCCAATACAATAAGAATTTGGCCAAAACCAGGAATACTATGTCTTAGATTCCCATCTCCATTAATAAATAAAAAATTAGGTGAAAGATGTGCTAAAAAGTTCTTTATAAATAATTTTATTGGATTTGTAGTATTGAATATAGAAACTGAAGAAAATTTTTTGTTTCCTGATTTAAAAAAATAAATAAATAAGGATGAAGCAGCAAAAATAAAAAATAGAACAGAAGAAATCATAGCACTCTTCATTGCCCCCTTTTCAGATTTGAATAAGTGGAGAAGTTCTTTCTGATAAAGAATTACAAATAAAATAAGCATTAATGGTAAGACTATTTTTATGACTGCGTAAGTGTATAATGAAAGTGAAAATGTTACTGCAGCAAAAATAAAATATTTTGGTTGCTTTAACGCTTTAAGCATAAAAAAGAATCCCAGAGTCAAAAAAAAAGGAATAAGGATACCCTCTACAGCCCATCTACTAAAAACTAAATGCCAAGGTGAAACTGCCAGCAAAAATGCAGAAATGAGTCCAATTTTTTTATTAAATAGTTCTTTACCAAGAAGATATGTTGTAAGGATAGTAAGACTTCCGATAATTGCTCCAACAAATCTCGTTGAAAATATACTTAAATCAAACAACATCACAGGGATTATTGTTAAATAGGTGTACATAGGTTCAATATTGGCTGTATTGAAAGAATTTATAGATAGTGGCAAAAATTCATTATGATGGTCCCTACCCGTATTCAGTATATTATAGGCATCGTAACCTTTTGCCGCTTCATCGCAGAAAAAACCTGAAGGAATCTGATCTAGCTTATATAATCTTATACCTAGTCCTAAGATAAGTATTAAGCTCAATACAATTAAAGTTTTGTTTAATTTTTTATTTTTCATTATTAATCCGTTTTTTCTTTGAGCTGAAGTTTAAGATGACTAATACCAAAATAAATCCTACTAGAAATAATCCAAAATAGAAAAAAGGATAAATTGGTAAATCACCAGTTAAAATTCTATTAACATACAATATGGCAGCATGTTTATCAATTGAATGATACATTACCCCAATCATGCTTCCAGTCATATTGATAATAATCGAAGCAAATCCAAATAAAAAAATCAGAGCAACAATACTACTTTTAACCCACTTATGAAGTTTATTACTTGAAAAAAAACCACATAACCCCAGTAAAATAAATGGCATAGAAGGTAGAAGGTATCTTGGTCCAAACTGTGAATGACCTACAGTTTGTATCATGCTTAGATGGATTAATTGAATGAAAAAAACCAAAGGAATGGCAATTTTTTCATGGTGATATTTTTTCTTAAAGAAAAAAAAGCCAACTAATGCGATAATAAAAATAGGGGAATAAAATAAAATTGCATTTGATGGAGATATCAGATAAAATCTAAGTTTAGCAAAGGTATTCTCCACAGAAAAACCAGGTATTGTGTCTGTTGCACTACCAACTATGTTTGGAAAATTAAATGGATTTCCAAAAATTGTCCAGTTGAAGATAAAAGTAGGAAGCATACCAATCAAGAAGAAAAAGGCAAATATCATAATTTCTTTAGGTTTTTTATTGAGAATTAAATAAATAACAATAAATGCAAGTATGGGTACTTGAAGCATTGAACAAAAAAGTGCAATTCCCATGGAAACACCTGCTAAAGCCACTAAAATTGTATGGTGCTTATCACTAATTCTATACCTATAAAACAGAAGGTAAAATGAAAGAAATGAAAAAAATGTACCATAAATATCATGATGCGTAACTCCAGAGTATGGAAATATAATGGTTCCAAATCCTAAAAAAAATGCAATTAACACCGAATATGCCTTTTTTTAGTTATCTTAAATGAAATTTTAAACACAAGAACAATCATGAGCGAAGTCATTAAAACCGAGGTAAATAAAGTTACAAGTCCTCCTGCCAAGATATAATCTCTACTATAAAGGATACCCATTCTGCTAATAATAAAATAAGGAATAGAACCAATAAAAAATATCCCTGGCTGCTTCAGGGCATATGTATGTTCATTATAATGAAAAATGTCCCCACCAACATTTAACTCAGGGGTTTTCGTACCATCAAGATATACATTCCCTCTTTCCACTAATGATTCTATTCCTAGTTGCTGAAGATTAAATTCTCTGATATCATTTGAATTGATGAAAATTGCCAAAAATCCAAAAGAAAAAAGAAATAATACTAGGGAAAATGAAATTTTTCTTCTATGAGTTATCATTTCTATCTTAATTCAATCAATGGTTTTTATAAATTTATCTAAAGAATAGGCAAATTACAATCTTCTAAATAAAACTCTAATCTTATAATTATTTCTTATTTCGTAATCTCTGCTTTCAAAAGATGCGAATTTTTGTTTTAACTGATTTATATCTACAATAAATATATCATATTGAGGATATGCAGATGCATTTAATTCTTCTATTTCGGTTAGATACATCAAGTTATGTTTCATTAAATAAGAAGGCATTGGCCAGTAAGAATGAGCAGTTATTAGTATTTTTGTGCTTTTTCCTCCTGAATAACCATTGATATCTAATATCATGTTATTTATCTCTGTTGAGGTTTCTACATAACCTACCTTATTTCTTTCGAAATCGTTGACTACAACAAAGTTCTGTTGTATGCTGAAAAATAGTGTTATTAATAAGAGAAGTATTCCTCCAATAATAGTTAGAGTTTTGGATTTCTTTGAAAGGTAATCTATTGTATTGCCTGCAAGCAATACCATTGGAATGATTATTACAGGCATAATCCAGTTTGCTTTGTAACTTATTATGCTGAATATTATTAAAGTGGATAATGTCCAGATTATCAGAAAATATGAAAACTTATTTTTCTTAAAATAAAATAAACCGATTAAGCTTAACAGCAAAATTCCTATTTCAAATGGAATAATCAAGGTAAAGTAATAAGTAAATCCCTTATTATGCCCTGTTGAAATTGCTTTAGTTGAAAAATCTTGATTAAAATTCATTAATTTTCCCATATTACCCATTTTGAAGAAAAAGTTTGTATGAATTATTGTGAAAATGAAAATGAAAATAAGAAAAGCAAAAATAAAATATTTCAGTTTTATCTTTTTCAAGGTGTTTAGTTTTTCATTAAAACTATCTTCTTTGAATAGGTAATTAATATATAAAAAAGCTGCAAGGATGAAAATAAATATTAGGAAAGCCTCATTAATATTTAATATTAAAGCGGCTGTTGCAGCAGCAAAATACAAATAATGTCTCTTTTGCTCATCGAAGAATTTCAATCCAAATATTATGAATAAAAGCAGAAAGAAAATATAGAAAGGATAACCTGTGTATTGTCTTGAATAATAAACAAATATTGGCGATATGGCGAGAAATGCTGCACTGAACAATACACCCATGTTTCCAATATATTTTCTTAGGAAAAATAATAGAAATATAGTGAGGGCTCCAAATAATGATCCTGTAAACCTTAATGAAAAAGGAGATATACCAAATATTTTAATGAAAGGATAACTTAAGAAGTGAGGTAATAATCCATGATATTCTGTTCCAAGGTAATCTAATGCGCGGTTTTCCAGTAAAGGCTGAATGTAATAATGCTGCTGTACGCCCTCATCATGATGCATTGGTTTTATATCCAGATTGTAGAATCTTAAGAAAAAAGCTAGGATTATAATTAATGTAAAAGTATATAGAAAAACTTTTTTTGACATCCCCATAGAACCGTATAATTGGTTATTTTATATAAAATTTGCTAATTATACTATTTCCTTTTCCCAATATCGTATGTTACTTCTTCGAGTTTCTTTAAGTTCCATTTTATAGAATCAGACTTTTTCCTTAATTCGGAATTTCTAAGGTTGAACTTCAGGAACTCTCCAAAGATATCTTCAACTAAATCTTTTATTTTCTTAACTTCCTTAGGGTTTTTGTGGGCTATTGTTACTGCTTTTCTTGCTAGCTCTCCTGATAAATCACAAATTCCCATCAGATAATCTTTTCCAGCTACTTTTAAGGATGAAAAAGAAGGGATTTTCTTGTTTTTGATAAAACCATAATATGCAAAAGCCTCGACATATTCCTGCATTGCCTGTGAATATGAGCCTTCATGAAATAATTCCTTATCAACAGATGCAATCTTGTCCAGCTCTGCTTTTTCTTTTTTAATCTCAGTAACTAATTCGGCTGCCCCTTTCATGTCCTTTCTGTGAATAGTGTAAATAAGCTGTTTTGAAAGTTTTAGAACATCCCTCGCTTTTTTGATAAGAGTTTCTCTGCCTTTATCATACTTAGACATTTTGTCTCTTATCTTCTTAAAATCCTGCTTATTAATCATCTTACAAGTGGTAAATTTATAAGTGTATTTAAAGGTTTGGAAAAATGGGTTCAAACCAAAAAGTTTTTAGAAACGAGGTTTCTAAAACCGTTGCGTTTTAAAAAAAACGCAAAGTTTTTAGAAAACAACCAAAAAGTTTTAGAAACTTCGTTTTTGTCCCAAAATCCCAAATAAGTTTGAGGTTTCCGAAAAGTTTTTGGAAATTATATTTCCAAAACCGTTTTGGTTTTTCAAACCAAAAAGTTTATATATAAAGATAATTAGGATTAACTATATGGTTAGTGCATTTAGGAGTGTAATAGAGTTTTTTGAAGAAGTTGGGCTATATGACGTTGTTTTGCCGTTTCTTTTAGTATTTACAATTGTTTTTGCTATACTTGAAAAAACAAGAGTCTTTGGTACAGAGAAGATAGATGGCAATGAATATTCCAAGAAAAACCTTAATGCAGTTGCTGCTTTTGTAATAGGATTCTTTGTTATAGCCTCATCTAAACTTGTTGAAATAATAACTACTGTTTCATCTTATACTGTACTTTTATTGTTACTTTCAGTCTTATTTTTATTATTAGTTGGATCCTTTATGAAGGAAGGAGAAGGAGGATTTTTAACAGGTAACTGGAATTACTTTTTTATGATTCTCATGTTCGTGGGCATTGTTCTAATCTTTATATATGCACTCGGATGGTGGGATCGAGTATGGGATTTTTTCAGATTCCAAACAGGAGGAGAGGTTGTTGGATCTATTATCCTGATTGTTATTATTGTATTGTTCATATGGTATATCACTAAGAGTGAACCACATAAAGAAACTGTAAAAAAAGAATAAACTAAGAGGTGTTTATAATGGCAAGTAATGCGTATAATCTTGAAGAATTTGTCAGGATCTTGGATTCCTGGGGGCTAACAGATGTTATGCTACCGTTTTTATTGATATTTGTAGTAATATTTGCATTAATGGCAAAAACAAGGGTATTAGGTGAAGACAAGAAGAAGTACAACCTAATAATTGCCTTAGTTATAGGATTGTTGGTAGTAGTACCCCATGTACTGGACTTATATCCTCCAGGAGGAGATGTTGTAGATATAATGAATACTGCTTTGCCTCAAGTTTCGCTTATTGCAGTAGCAATAGTAATGCTGCTTATTTTGGTAGGATTGTTTGGAGGAGAAGCAAAATGGATGGGTTCCAGCATGTCAGGATGGATAGCCATAGTTGCGTTCATAGCTATATTGATAATATTCGGTGGAGCAGCAGGATGGTGGGCTAACTGGTCATGGTTCCAGGACTTTTTTGGAGCGGAGACTGTTGCGATTATAGTGATGATTCTTGTGTTTGCCATAATTGTATGGTGGATTACAAGAGGAGAAGGAAAAGAAAAAGAAGTAAATGCCTTATCTAGTATAGGTAAATGGGTAGGTGAGGCATTTGGCGGCGGAAATAAGTAAAAAATGGCAACATTTTTGGATATAGCCGGATTGCAGCAATTTTCTTCTATTTTTGTTTTTATTTTTATATGGTTAGTAGTGTATGCTATCCTTGCGTTTTCTAAAATATTAGGTGAGAATAAAGCGATTAATATTATGATAGGACTGGTTGTAGGAATTCTTGTTTTGTTTTCTCCGATTGCAACAGGAGTTATAGAGTATATTGCTCCCTGGTTTGCTGTTATTTTTATCTTTGTGATATTTGTAACAATAGCTCTGAAATTATTTGGAGCAACTGGTGTTGAGAGCTTAGGTTCTTTAAGAACTGTTACATTTGTCGTTATAATCCTGGTATTGATAGTTGGTGCATTAAGTTATGTGAGACAACAAGTTACAGTTCCTGGAGACAATGAAACTAGTGTAGATTATGGCAAAACAACTACAATTTTATTCCATCCAAAAATATTAGGAATTATATTTGTTATGATAATAGCTGTATTTACTATAGTTCTTTTAGCTGGAAAACAGTATCTTTAAATTCAAAAAAAGACATAATAAATAGTTAATATTAGATATAGCTTATTTTTTCTTTATACTAGACATTCTCTGCAGCTTATTTACACTGTCTGTCATAGAAGGTAGAACTTTGGAGAAAACCTTTTCCATGGCCTTTATTTCAGTACCTACGTTAGTTAGGTTCTCATCATATTCAGAAATCTTTCCAAGCATACCTTTATGCAAGGAATCAAAAGAAGCCTTTAAATCATCAATCTGCTGTTTTAATTGAATTAATGTGGTTGTTGTCTCTTCTTTCCATTCAATTATTTTATCAATCTCTTTCTTTTTATCCTGCCATTTCTCCTCTACAATTGCCTCTGCAATTTCTTCTATTTGCTCTTTATTGATCTCAGGAGAAAACTGTTGTGGGGGAAGTTGTTGACCCATTTGAGCAGGCTGTTCTGCACCAGGAGGATATTGCTGAGCATATGCTTCCTGGGGAGGGTATTGAGAATAATCTTGCCCGTATCCTTGTGCATATTGATCAGGTGGTGCCTGTTCAGGCATTCCCATAGGTGGAGGTATATTTGGAGAAGTCTCCTCTTTCTTTTTACCTGTACCGAATAAATCCATAATCTACCAACCTCTTTTTAATTGTTTTATTAGGACATTAGTATATAAATTTATCTTTTTTTCGCCAACTTTTCTTCTATAATCTCTTCAACTTCTTTATGAGTCACAAAATTCATCGGCTCCCACATCTCTATATATTTTTGAAGAACTTTTATTTCCTCTCTTTTTGCAGAGTTTCTCATCTCCTTAATAATTAATAGTACCTTATCTTTTATTTCATTGATTTCTTTTCTTAATTCAGTTATATCCATGGTTAATGTTTTTATATCTGTTGTTAACTTTTTATTCCTCTTAATCATATTTTCTTCAGTTACTCTTAACTCAACCTGTACATTAGTATATCTTTCTTCCAAAACCCTTAACCTGCTAATCGTACCTTCTAATTCTTGAGAAATGGGCGGTGCTTCCTGTTTGGGTTGTTCATGTTTAAAAAGAGAATTATGTTTCTTTGGCTCTTCTTTTCTAAATAAATTTAGTGATTTCTCTACCATAATCATATTATAATACAAAGAGAATATAAACTTATGTTAGTATTTTATAGTAGTTTTAAAATTGATGTCTCTGTCTTTGCCCGCATTTAGAACAAAAAATCTCATGACCACCCAAAGGATTTCCACACTTCATACAATACCTTTCAAATTTCTTAGGTGTTCTCTGATGGAGTTCTCTTCTAATCTCGTTCTTTTCAACAGGGCTTTCTTTTACTCTTGTAATGAACCAAAAAACCAGCTTTGCTACACCAATTGTTAAGAATATATATCCAGCCCATATAAATAATTGAAATTTTTGTGTGTCTAATTTATAAGAAGTTAATAGAACTCCAATTCCCATTATTAAATAAACACTCCAATGTATTTTGACCATTTAAATTACCTCTTTTATTTTTTATGTGACAATTCTGCGCTCCGTGCGATTTTGTTATTTGTTAAAGTGTCGGGAATCAGAGATTCCTGAGCACATTTAAAACCATCCTCTAACGAGTCTGATTTTCAATGCGAGCAAGGATTGTCACAAGACAATGTAATATGCTTGGACTTCGCTTGGCAGTATTGTCATTTAAGCCTTACTTTTTACCAATAACTTTAATACCTTGCATATACGGCTGCAAAACAGCGGGAACTTTGATAGAGCCATCTTTTTGCTGATAGTTTTCTATAATTGCTCTTAAGGCCCTCCCAGTTGCGATAGCTGTGCTGTTTAAGGTATGAATATACTCTTTTTCATTCTGTTTTCTATATTTTATGTTTAATCTTACAGCCTGATAAGAAGTGCAATTGCTGCAGCTTACAACTTCCTTATATTCTTTCTCACGAGGCATCCATGCTTCTATATCATATTTTTTAGCAGCTACAATACCTATATCTCCAGTACAAATATTAACTACCCTGTATGGGAGTTTTAGTTTCTGGAATATTTTTTCTGCATTATCTATTAATTCTTCGTGCAGTTTCCAGGAATCTTCTGGTTTACAGAAAATAAACTGCTCTATTTTATTAAATTGATGAACTCTGAATAATCCTTTTTCATCTATTCCATGAGAACCTATTTCTTTTCTAAAACATGAGCTTAAACCGCAGTATTTTATAGGCATTTGGTCTTCATCCAATGTCTTATCCATCATCATTGCTCCAATTGGGTGCTCGCTTGTTGCTATCAAAAATAACTCTTCATTATCTCCTTCTACTTTATACATCATTGTCTCAAAGTCAGCCAAGTCAGTAACTCCTTCATAAGGTTTTCTTCTTAACATCAAGGGAGGCTCAACAAGCTTATATCCTTTTTTTGTTAAAAGGTCTATTGCAAATCTTTGCAATGCCTGCTCCATCATAGCTAAATCTCCAATAAGATAATAGAATCCTTTTCCAGCAACTTTAGCTGCATCTTCAAAATTAGCTAACCCTAATTTCTCAATCAATTCTCCGTGAGGGACTAATTTAAAATCAAATTTTGGCTTTGTTCCCCATTTTCTTACTTCTTTATTTTCTGTTTCGTCTTTTCCTACTGCAACACTTTTATGCAGGATGTTTGGAAGCCTCATAAGATAATAATTGATTTTTTTTTGCAATTCGTTAACTTTCTCGTCAGCTTCTTTAATCTTAGCAGGGAGCTCTTTTGCTTCTTTGATTTTTTCAGAAATATCTTTTCCCTCTTTCCTTAACTTATTTATTTCATTAGTTATTGTGTTTCTTTTATACCTTAATTCCTGGTTAAGCTTCAATAAAGTTTTGTGGTTTTTATCTTTTGCTAGAAGGTCATCTACCCATGTTATCTTTTCATTATCTCCTCTTTTCTTTAAATCCCCTTTTATAACGTTAGGATTTTCCCTTATGAATTTTATATCTAGCATAGTCAATTGTTTATTTTTAATTGTATTTAAAAGTTTTGGAAATCTAAAAATTTTTTTGGAATTTTTAGGTTTCCAATCCGATTAAAAATTATATTTTTAAAAGTTTTGATTAATAGTTTTGGAAATTTGAGAAAAAGAAATTTCAGCTGTGTTTAGTGCCTAGAATCATCATAGAGCTTTTTAGGAGTATCATCCTGATGAGTCATATAAGCTACAGTACCGTCAAGAAAAACTACTCTGCTGCTCATCATTCTATAATATGTTGTTTGTTGTATTCTCTTAGCTCTCTCTCGCATAATTTCAGATATTAGACTATCAATAAAGGGATTTGATTGCATTTTTAAAATCTAATTTTCATTAACTACAATTCACTTACCTTATCTACAAATATCCAGTCATCAGGCCAGTCTTTTTTTATTATTCCATTTTCCATGTTTATATCCGGAAGATAGTTATGATGCCTTCTTAAAGTATTACTTATCTTTGTTGTTATTATCTGCCTGATGCAGTCATTTCCTAATTTTTCTCTTAAATGAGGTATAACTTTTCCAGAGAATTCATCAACCAATAAAGAATCAGTTTCAGCATCTAAAACAAGAACTAAAGCTAAATGGCCGTCTCTTTCCCCTAAATAAGCCATGCTAATATAGTTGGCCTTAAATCCTAAAAATGTTTTATCTTCCTCTACTTTTTTGATATACTCCTGCCTTGTAATCCCTATCTTAAACTTGATGACATAAATCTGCTTTGCCTTGAATGTTCCTGTTCCAAACTCACCAGTATCAAAGCTAGTAAAATATTTCAAAAGCCCTTCCTTTTCAAGCTGTTTTCTTTTTCTGTTAACAGTCATTACAGGAACTTGAGTATTTTTAGAAATCTGATTGTCTGAAATTCTTGGGTTTTTTATTAATTCTCTAACAACTTTTCTTTCGTTTTTGTCTAATTCTCTTTCTTTGTTCATATTTACCACCTTATATTAATTTTATTTATAATTTACCGTACTTTTTACGATTTTGGTATATTTATAACAAAATAATGGGGTTAAGTATATAAAGTTAGTGGTATTTAGGTGAAAGTATGTCAATTGATTATAGAGTATGGGGCCAACATGCGGTTGCTGAAGCTAGATATGATAAAAATCAAACAGGACTACAGATAAGAATGCCTGTAGCTGAGGTAATGCGTGCCAGAGATAAATTCACATATGAAGACCTTGAAACATGTGATCCTCATCTTGACCTACAGAACCAACTTTATCAATTTCATCTTCTCCATGCAGGCAAAGGAGATGGATATGTAAATAATATTCCTTTTAATACAATTATACCATTACTCTGGTTTTTCCATAACCAGCCTGACTTAAGGCAAAAATTTCTATCATTAGATTTAAATGTTGAATTTGAAGATTTCCTAAGAAGCAATAGCCTTGATGAAGAATCTAAGCTAGTCCATCTAGATATAGGTTATGAAAAATATGGTATGTTTGACTTTACAACTGTTGGAGATATATTTAATATAAAACAGCTTCATAGATTAGTTTTATATGGTGCTTTTTTAGGTGCGCTTGGTTACCATGATATTGACCAAACTGAAGCATTACCTGCTAGTTTGAATGGTGCATCTCCTACAAAGAAGGTAGTAGAAGAATTAATGATGTCAGGTCATGAGGTGTCAGAGTATGCCTCCTTAACCTTAATTATTGAAGAAGGGAATGAAGGAATATATCCGCATGAATTTAAGGTTTGTAGAAACCATCCTGGTTCAGATGTATATTGGACAGAACATAAAGGAAGGGTGTCCTATAAAATCATTAATCCGGGTGATCCTGATGCTCTTAAACTTATGAAGGCACTTGCAGGAACGCCAGAAGAGAAATGCCCTAAATGTGAGAAGTCTGTATTACAAGATTAACCTAATAACTTAATCTCTTCGCCATTGTTATAAGATTTAATTAACATTCTTCCAATAGGATTATTCTTTTTTATTTTTATTATTCCGGTCTTTCCTGATTTTGCGGTTAGAACCTGTTCGTTGTTAACGTAAATATCAACATCCTTGTTCTGCATCTTTATGCCTAATTGAAACATGATTCCGTTTTTCTTAATCTTGATGTCATAGGGTATGTTTTCTTTGTTTTCCTGAGTGTCTATTGTTGTATCTAAAGATTGAACATCAATATTCATGCCAAGACTTTTTTCCAGCTGATTTATGTTTTTTCCTTCTTTTCCAATAATCCTTGCAATAAATTGTTCAGGAACTTTTACAACACATTTATTATCAGATATGCAGTTTACCTGCGCATCCTTTGTGATGTTAAGGAATTCTCTTTTGATGTTTTCCTCTGCAAGTTTATGAACTCCGCTTTTTGTAATATCTTCCTGTACTGGAACAACAACTGTTTGTTCTCCGTAACTGTAAATTTCATAAATTAATTTTTCTGTTTCAAAGTCAGTTATAACTACAATAGGTCTTGCCAGATCTGCTTCTGTCATTCCAGAAGGAACTTTTACAGTCATTCTCAGGCTTAAAACTCTGTTGACTTCTCCATTCTTTATGAAAACAACAGTATCAATTATTTGAGGTATAACTCCCATCTCTACTCTTCCAAGGAATCTTTGTATTGCATCAACTGGATTAGTTGCATGAACAACTCCAACCATACCTACTCCTGCTAATCTCAGGTCTGCAAATAGCTTGAAATCACTTGTATTTCTCATCTCATCAAAAATAGTATAATCTGGTCTGGATAATAATAAAATATCATGTATTTCCTGCGCATCTCCGTGAGAGATAGCATATTGTGTGATGTTATCAGGCAAAATTAAATCTCTTGGGGCCTCAACAGTTTTGACAATTTTGTCTTTTGCAGCATAAAATTCTGCAAGTCCTTGAGAAAATGTAGTTTTTCCCATTCCTGGGCTTCCTGCTACTAAAATTCCTTCTGCCTGATCTCCAATCCTAGCTTTTAATTTTTCACTTAATTTATAATCATCCAAGGTTAAGCTTTTGACAGGCCTTACAGCAGTTATCTCCCAACCATCACTAAAAGGCGGCTTTGTAATAACAATTCGGTATTTTCCTAACTGAACTATTGTGCTGCCTTCTCTTTCAATCTCAATAAATCCATCTTTTCTTAATTTAGAATCTTCAATAATTTCTCTTGAAATTTCCTGAACTTCTTCCTGAGTTAACTTAGTTTTTCTTAAAGCTATGAACTGCCAATTGCCTGGAAAGCCTTTTTTGGCATACGGAAAAACATTCTCTCTAAGATGCACTGACATTGTAGTTTCATCAAAAAATTTGTCAAGCTTTAATTTCCTTATAGCAGTTTCAGGACTGAAATAAATTGATTTAATACCTCTGGCTAAAGCAACTTCACTTTGGACCTTATCAGAAGTTATTAAAGTAGCGTCTTCTTCAAATGCCAGCTGCCTTATTAAACTATCAATCTCTCCTAAGGAAGCATGTCTTATCTCAATAGCATTTGGTCTTTTGCCTTTAAAACTTAATTCAAAATCCTTAGCTAAATCTCTTATTCTTTTAATTTCATCTAATCCTAAGAATCCAATTGCCTTTCCTAAATTAGCCTGATGCTCCAGTTCTGCAATAACAGCTTCATGGATAATAACAGAACCAATTTTTAGCTCTTTGTTGGTTATTTTCTTTGAAAGAAGGCCTTCTATTATTACAGAAGTGTCTGGTACTAGTTTAGCTATCTTGTCTACCATGTTTAATATTATGAAATGTTTGTGTTTATATATTTTTGTGTTTGGTTTTCTTGATTTTGTTAACTTTATATGAAGAGTAATTTTTTGGGGGTTTTATCTAATGAACGAATGTGATACATTAATTAAAAGAAGAAATGGCAAGAATAATTAATATTATTCTTTTAAGAAATAACAAAGCTCATATTTTGTACCATCAATTGGTACTACTGTGGCAAGTACTCCCAATTCTTGATGTGTTATTCCTGGAATTATTTGCAAATGAGATTCTTTTCTTATTGGAGCATCTAAATCAGGACCTTCAAAAAATCCATCTCCAGGTGAGATTTCACGGTATAAAATTGGTCTAGCAGGTCTTCCATAGTATTTGCTAGGAAGATGATCTACACAAGAAATTCCTGAACTTTCAGAGTGAATAGCTCCTTCCATTTGCTCAAAATTAGGAACAACATCTTTAGGTAATCCAGATCTTTCACAAATATCATCAATATTGATTCTATCAGTTTGGGTACGAGCACTTCCTACCATAATAATAATAAGAATAGAAGTACTATTTATAAACTTATCGGTCTAATTGTCTTTATAAAGTAGTAAATTAATTCTTCATGGATTATACCTACTTTTGTAACTTATGACAGTACTGCGCTCCGTGCGATAGAATTATTATAATGTGTCGGGAATCAAAGATTCCTGAGCACATTTAAAACCATCCTCTAACGAGTCTGATTTTCAATGCGAGCAAGGATTCTCACAAAGCAATGTGTTTTGTGAGGACTACGCTTGGCAGTACTGTCACTGAAGTTGATTATACTTAATAAAGAAAGATTTTTATAATACCTAGTAAAATATTTATATAATGAAAAAAGTAGTAATATCATTAGGAGGGTCAGTAATAGTTCCGGATAAGGTAGATAACAATTTCTTAAAAAAATTTAAGAGCCTGATTAAAAAATATCCTAAGAATAAATTTGTAATTATATGCGGAGGGGGGAAGTTAGCGAGGAATCTGCAAAAAGAGGCTAAGAAGCTTGAGAAAACAACAGATAAAGACCTTGACTGGCTGGGGATATATGCTACCAGAATAAATGCTTTAACTCTTAAAAATGTGCTTAATATTAAAGGAAAAATAATAACCAATCCTAATGATAAAATTGAGTTTAAGGAAAATGTTTTAGTAGGAGGGGGATGGAAACCTGGATTTTCTACTGATTATGATGCTGTTTTAATTGCTAAAAATATAGGTGCAGATATTCTGATAAATATGACCAATGTAGATTATGTTTATGATAAAGATCCTAAATTAAAAGATGCTAAGCCAATCAAAGAAGTGAAGTGGAAGGAGTTGAGAAAAATTGTTGGCAATAAATGGGAACCTGGACTAAATATGCCTTTTGACCCTATAGCTTCTAAAGAAGCTGAGAAACTAAAGATGAAAGTTATAATTATTGGAAATGATTTAAAGAATTTAGGAAATGTTCTTAATGGTAAAAAGTTTAATGGAACTTCAATTCAAAAAAATTAGCAAATTACCTAATATCTACTATAGATGGTAGGGATTAATCGGCAATTTGATAATTTTTAGGAAATCACAAAGGCATTCGTCGAAATGTTCATACATTTCTGCCTTTGCAATTTACATAAAATCTCTTAGTTTATGTCTTCTGTCTAAGTCCCATAACCAAACTAAAAGTATTAATGCATCAATACCTTCCATTAATGCAGGCCATGAGCCAACAGATAGTAGATTGAATCCATACTTAACTAATGATAGAGGATAAAATAAAGTAATGTATCCTACAAAGATGCCATCAAGAAGTATATGAAGGCTGACTCCAAATGTTATTATGCCCATCAATAAACCATATTTCTTATTTTTGAATAAAAGAAAACCTGCTGTTATAGCTAATAATATTAATGGAAAAAATATACTATGAGAAAATGTTCTATGAAACCAGGTTATCTTAATTCCCATCAGTTTATTCAATAACCAATACAAAGGTATATCTATATCAGGCAATAATCCCGCTACCCCTCCAATAAAAATGTAATGAAGTGGTATTTTTTTCCTATCCTTTATAACATAATCCCTAATAACATCTAATAGAACTATAGCAAGGATTACATGGGTTACTGAATAAGGCATTCTACTTTAATCTTTTTACTGCTTTTTTAATAATAGTTTTTCCTCTTTTTTGTGCTGTTTTTTGTGCTCTTTTTACTTTTCTTTTTGCACTGGAAATTGCTTTCTTGGTTGTCCTCTTTACCTTTCTTACTGCAGGCTGAGTTTTCTTTATTTGTTTTTTTAACTCTGCAGAAATTATCTGTTGTACTCTTTTTCTCTCTCTTCCTGCTTCTTTAGCAAGTTTCTTAACTAAAGACCTTGCGTCTTTTGTGCTTATTAATCCTTTTTTTGCTATGTTTTTCAGAATTTTATCTGCACTATTAATAGCTATACTTGCTGTACCTATAGCTGTTAACAAACCTTTTTTTATTATATCTGCCATTTTCTCACCTCAAATTTTTTATTTAATCTTTTCCTTCTTGTTCTATGGATGTAAATAACATAATTGCAAAAATAAAAGCTACTATAAAACATAATATTGAGGGTACAGGGAATCCATAGAATACTGGTTCACCAACAGTTACCAGTAAAGCGCCAGTAATCAAAAAAGCAGTTATTATCAAGCCATATGTCAATCTATTACTTGATTTGTCAATATCTGTTGCTAATCTTTTAATGTCTGTGTCTTCAATATCTACTTTTACTGTTCCGCTTTGTATTTTTCGGAGAGCAGAACTTAATTGATCAGGCAGTTCTTTGAATAACTTCCCGTATTTAGCCACATTTTTCATTAAATCTTTTACCATTTTAGATATCTTGATGTTTTTCTTTATCAACTTTTCTATAAATGGTCTTGCATTGTCTATTAATTTGAAATTAGGAACATACTCTAACCCTATTCCTTCTAATTCAACTATTGTCTTTCCGAACAGTGCTAAGTCAACCGGAGGCTTAATATGGTGCTCTAGGGCAAGATCCAATATCTCTTCTAGAATATGTGTAAACTTAGTTTCTTTTAAAGTATGGTTCTTTAATGGCTCTATAATCTTATTTACATCTTCCCTGAATGCATTTATATCTGTTTTATCTGCACCTACTGCACCCATCTCCAGGAATGTATCTACAATAGAATCTATATCGCATTGCATAACATGATAAAACAATTCCATTGATTTTTGTTTTAAGTAATTATCAAAATGGCCTACAATACCAAAATCTATAAAACCTATTTTATTTCCTTCAAGAACCAATATATTCCCTGGATGAGGGTCTGCATGGAAAAAACCATGAATAAAGACCTGAGTTAATATGGCATCAAAACCATTTTTCATTATCTCTTTAATGTTGTATCCTTTCTTATGTTTAATCTTGTTTAGTTTATGTAGTTCTATACCATCTATGAATTCAAGAGTAAGTACATGTTTACTTGAGTAATTATCATATACTTTTGGAATTTTAACATTGTCATAACCTCTAAAATTTTTACGAAATCTTTTTGCGTTTTTTGCTTCTATCTTGAAATCAAGCTCATCATGCGTCCAGTCTTTAAATTCTTCTACAATCCCAACTGGGCTGTATTTTTTTAGTTTTTTAAAATGTTTTTCTAATAATTTTGCAACGTAAGTCATTATTTCTATATCTGTCTTCATTGTTTCCTTTACGTCTGGCCTCTGAACTTTTACAGCTACTATTTTGTTGTTGGGTAGTTTTGCTTTGTAAACTTGGGAAATAGAAGCAGAGGCTATTGGTTCTTTGTTGAAGTCTTTGAAAAGTTTGTTTATTGGCTTACGAAGTTCTTTTTCAATTGTTTTCTCTGCTTTCTCAAAAGGAAATTGAGGTACTTCATCCTGAAGAGATCCTAACTCTTTTATGTATTCTTTTGGCAATAAATCTGGCCTTACACTTAATATCTGGCCTAGTTTTATAAAAGTAGGGCCTAATTTTTCAAGGGTTTTCCTTAATCTTTTTGGATTGGCATGTTCTTTTACTTGTTTCTTTTTAAGAAACTTTGTTCTGTCAAATAAATAACCAAAACCCTGAGAAGTAAGAATGAACATTATCTTATTGAATCTTGCAAGATCTCTAATGTCTTTTTTTGGATCTAACTTCATAATGCTTTTTATTTTTTATGGATATATAAACGTTTGGTTCTTAGAGGCTCTGTAGAAAAAGTCCTACTACACTTACCAGAACGCCCCACTAAAGTGTGGCAACCTGGTAAGTTCCGTCCTGGCCACACTAAAAATGGCTTTGCCATTTTTGGTGTCCTAGAAATCTTTGATTTCTTTGATGCCATGAATGCCTTTGGCATTAATGGCATCCATGGCACAGACGGACTTTTTCTACAGAGCCGTTCTTAGAGTCTTCAAACCAAAGCTTTTTATATATGTGTTTTTCTCTTAATTCTTATGAAAGAGATATTTGAGATACGAATCCATGGAAGAGGTGGACAAGGTGCCAAGACTGCTTCTCAGTTTATTGCAGAGGCAGCACTAGGAGAAGGAAAAAACATACAGTCATTTCCTGAATATGGACCTGAAAGAGCAGGTGCACCTATGAAAGCTTATGCACGTATTTCAGATAAACCTATAACTACTTATGCACCTGTTATTAATCCAGACTTTGTGATGGTTATTGATTCTACGTTAGTTGGACCTAGTAATGTTACAGAAGGGCTTACTTCAGAAGGCACTTTAGTTGTAAATACTCCAAAGAGTGCTGAAGATATTAAAAAAGAGACTGGATTTAAAGGCAAGGTTTATACAATAAATGCTACAAAAATAGCTCTTGATACTGTTGGAAAGAATTTGCCCAATACTCCTATGCTGGGAGCTTTTGTTAAATTAACTAAGATTATTCCAATTGATGCTGTTAAAAATTCAATTAAGAATAAATTTTTAAAGAAATTAGGTGAAGAAAAAACTAATGCTACTATAAAAGGCGTTGAATTAGCTTATGAGGCTGTATGAAATGTGCTTAGGTGATTTGAAATGAAGTTAAAATCTGCAAAGGAAATACCAATTGGTGGGCTAATTGATGAGCCTGGCTCATCAAAGAAATTTAAGACAGGAGATTGGCGTAGTTTCAGACCTATAACTGATTTTGATAAGTGTATTCATTGTGTGCAATGTGTTGTTAATTGTCCTGAAGATTGTATTCCAATAGAAGGTTCAGGAAAAGATATAAAGAGGAAGGAAATAGATTTTGATTATTGTAAAGGTTGTGGAATTTGTGCTAATATATGTCCAGTAAAGTGTATTAAAATGGAAGAAGAGGCTAAATATATAAAATGATTTTAAGAAATCATTTTAAATCCATCAAATTTCAAAGAAATTTGAGGTTTGTAAAATGAGTAAGGTAAAAGCAATAACCGGAACAGGAGCAGCTGCTGAAGCAATGAGGCAGATTAATCCAGATGTAGTTCCAGCTTTTCCAATCACTCCACAGACTGCAATAATGCAGAAGTTTGCAAGTTATGTTGCTGATGGTATTGTTGATACTGAAATGATAAGAGTAGAGAGTGAGCATTCTGCTATGAGTTGCGCTGTAGGTGCTTCAGCTGCTGGTGCTCGTGTTATGACTGCAACAGCTTCTGCTGGTCTTGCTTTAATGTGGGAGATTGTAGGTGTTGCTTCTGGTCTTCGTTTACCTATTGTGATGGAGATTGTAAATAGAGCTTTATCTGCTCCGATTAATATTCATTGTGACCATAGCGATTCAATGGGATGCCGAGATTTAGGATGGATACAAATTTACTCTGAAAGTGCCCAAGAAGTTTATGAGAATACTTTATTGGCCATTAGATTATCTGAGAAGATGTTACTACCTACAATGGTATGCCAGGATGGTTTTATTACTTCACATGGTGTTGAGAATGTTACTGTTTTTGAGGATAATAAAGTTAAGAAGTTTGTTGGTGAGCACAAATATCCTCATTCATTGTTAAATATTAAGAAACCAGTTACTCATGGACCTTTAGAACTGCAGGATTATTATTTTGAAACTAGAAGCCAACAGATTCCTGCAATGGAAGATGCTAAAAAAGAATATCTGAAGATTGGTGAAGAGCTTTCTTCAATAACTGGAAAGAAATATCCTATTTTTGATGAGTATGAATTAAAAGATGCTGAAGCTGTTATTGTTGTTTTAAATTCAACAGCTGGTACAACTAAAACTGCTATTGATAAATTACGTAAGGAAGGTAAAAAAGTTGGTTTGTTGAAGTTGAGGTTATTTCGTCCTTTCCCTTACTCTGAAATTGCTAAAGCATTGAAGAATGTTAAGAAAATAGCTGTTTTGGACAGAGCAGTTTCATTTGGTGCAAATCCTCCATTATATGGTGAAGTAAAGAATGCACTTTATGATGTTAAGTATTCAGGAGATCTTTATTCGTATGTATTTGGTTTAGGGGGAAGGAATATATTTGTTGAAGATATTGAGAAGTTATTTTTAAATATGTTATCTGGTAAAGCAGAAGATCATGGTTTTGTGGGGTTAAGAGATTAATTTACAAAATGAACTACAAACAATTAGCTGAAAAACTGAAAGAGAAGAAGTTAGTTCCAGGACATAGAAGTTGTTCTGGTTGTGGATTTCCAGCTATAGTTAGAGCAATATTGGCTTGTACTGATGATCCTGTTGTTACTTCGTGCGCTACTGGTTGTTTGGAAGTTACTACTACTATCTATCCATTTACTTCGTGGAATGTTCCATTTATACACTCTGCATTTGAAAATAGTGCTGCAACAATAACTGGTGTTGAAACTGCATTTAGGGCTTTGAAGAAAAAAGGAAAAATAAAAGATAATGTGAAGTTTGTTGCTTTTGGTGGAGATGGAGGCACATATGATATTGGAATGCAATCTTTGTCTGGAGCTTTAGAAAGAGGGCATGATTTCCTTTATGTTTGCTATGATAATAATGCTTATATGAATACAGGAATTCAACGTAGTAGTGCTACTCCTTTTGGTGCTTCCACTACAACAGCACCTGCTGGAACAGTTCATCAGGGCAAAGAAGAGTTTAGAAAAGATTTTGCAAAAATAATGGTTGCACATAATATTCCTTATGTTGCTCAGGCTTCTGCTTCAAATTTAATTGATCTAACTAATAAAGCTGAAAAAGCTTTTTCAATAAAAGGACCTAAAGTTTTATTGGTTTTACAGCCATGCACTTTAGGATGGAAATATCCTTCTGCTAAAACTATAGAACTAGCTAAGTTAGCTGTTGAAACAAAGTTTTGGCCACTTTATGAAGTTGAGAATGGAAAGTATAAACTTACATATAAACCTTCTAAGGATGTGCCTGTTATTGAATATATTAAAGCACAAGGTCGGTTTAAGCATTTGTTAAAACCTTCAAATAAAAGTATTTTAGATGAGATACAGATTCATGTTGATACTGAGTGGGAAAAGTTGTTGAAACTTTGTGAATGAATTCTTTAACTTTTGTAACTTGTGACAGTACTGTGCTCCGTGCGATTGAGTATTAGTTGAAGTAAACAAGGATTCTCACAAGACAATCTTTTTATTCTGGACTTCGCTAGACAGTACTGTCACTTGAGTTGCCTCTTTTAGAAATCTTTATATAATATACAATTCAAAGTATACTAAAAGGGTTTTGTATATGAAAAAAATACATTTTGTTTGTGCATTAGTAATATTAGTTCTAATTTTTACAGCTTGTGATGGGATTAAAACGACTGGAAAAGCTGGTGATTCATCTCCTTGTGGAACTAATCAAATTAAGGTATGTGCTCTTCCTGCTTCTGCTTCGGATCCTTCTGCTTCAGCATCACCTTCGGCTAGTCCTAGTGCTTCTGCGTCTGCTAGTCCTAGTGCATCACCTTCGGTAAGCCCTAGTGCAAGTCCATCGGCTAGTCCTAGTGCTTCTGCGTCTGCTAGTCCTAGTGCGTCAGCACCTTGTAAATGTGATTTGTCTAAGTTTGATGAGCTTGCTGACTTAAAGGATAAACCATATATTACGGAGACTAATACTCCCCCACTGATAAGATTTGATCTTACATATGGCATAAAAGAAGGAGGGAATACCCCTCATGGATATCCTTTTAAGATTAGTATGAAAGATGTTGGTGACTGTAAATGGGAGGCGAATGTGGATTTAGGAAGCAGTTGGATTGGCGAGTCTAATATAAAGCAAGATATTAAGGTTCAAATATATCCTAAAAAGGATAAGGATGGGAAAGAATGTTGTTACATGAAAGTTGAAGAATCTGTCATGGATCAATCAGTATCAAGTATAATTGAGAAAGGATATGGGGCTGAAAAATATGTTGTCCATGAAACTTATATTGATGAAGGTATGCCTAGTGGGAGATATGAGATTCATGATGAGCACGACGGTCTGAATTGGATGTTTTTATTTATTAAACCATATTATTATGATAGTGTGATGATAACACATGATCAATCAGCTGTTTGTCCTAAACCTTTACCTGTATGTACAAAACTATCGGATTGCATAAAGGGGGATGTTGATGATGAGTGTGTTAAGTGTTTTGAGAATACATGTACAAATGTTCGATATGATGAAGAATGTAAAAAAGGAGAACATCCTGGTAAATGTGATAAAAGTGGTAAATGTGTATTGGATAAGATTGATTGTCTCAGAGATTCAGATTGTGAGAGAATAAATAAGGGTATAGAAGGTTATAATGATCGAGATTATGCTCATCATCATGCATGTTCAGGATGTCAGTTATCATCAGATAAGGAGGAAGAGAATAATATTTGCATATCTCTTCTAGATAATACAGATGGCTCTTGCAAGAAGCTTTCCACCATATATACTTCCGATGAATTTGGTTTTTGTAGTACTGATAATAATAAATTTCAATGTAATAAGGTTGATGGTATGGACTGTGCTACAAATGATGATTGTGAGATGACATATATAGATAATACAGAAACAGATGTATTTGATACTGAATGTTCTCAATGTAAACTATCTTCTGATCCAAAAATTAAGAAATGTGCAGTTGATAATACTAAGATAGGGGGTTATTGTCGTCATGTTTATGATATTATGAGGTTTGGTTTTCGCTTACCTGTAGATGGAAAATGTGATAATCGTGGAGTATGCATACCAGATGAATAATCTATTTTGTTGGACTATAAGAAACAACTGTAGCCTCTAAATTATATCTTTCCATATTTGGTTTTCCTGGAAGTCCAAGTTCGGAGAATCCATCAAATCTTAGTTTACCCAGTTTCCCATCAGCTGTTTTGAATGCGATTACTGTTCCTGGTTCTAGTGGGTTATTTGTAGTATCTTCGATTGGATCGGTATTATAATTGGCAGAACTTAGATCCTCTAGTGTTACATCCTCAAATCTTTTTCCTAATATTGCTCCTTGAGCTCCGTTTATGAATTCTAATCTTCTTGTGTCTGAGTCTATTTGATTCAAAAAAAGATCACAATTATCTGGAGAAGCACCATATTTTAATTTTTTAGGATCAAAACTTAATTTTGCATTAAAATAGGATATAAGATTTCTGAATTTTTCTGGGCCATATGGAAGACGCATAGAATCAAGATCATATCTCCATGTTCCTGGAATGATTATCTGTTCTCTATGTTCTTTATATCTTGGAGATTTTGCTCCACTTACATCTGTGGTTTGTGTTTTTGGAAGTTGTGTTTCGTTGTTGTTTCCACATCCAACTGCATCACCCATCAATACTGCTGCTAGAGTTGCTACTGCAACTGTTTGTATAATTCCTGCTCCAGTTACTAATTTTGAAGATATATCATCAGGTTGATTAGAAAGAATATCGCTTTGATTAGTTCGATTTACTCCATTGTAAAGATTATTCATATAAGTTGAATTCATATTAATATCGCCTATTGTATATGCTAATATAACTACTATTTAAATCTTTTGGTTATTAATCACTAATTAGTAACAAAAGATTAGATTTTGATTGCATGCTTTATTAATTTCTGTAGAAAAAGCTCTACTACATTAATAAATTGTTTAAACAAAATCTTTTGATTAGAAATGTTTATATAATATAAGACCAAAAATAGATTTAAAGGGTTTTATGTATGAAAAAAATACATTTTGTTTGTGCATTAGTAATATTAGTTCTTATTTTTACTGCTTGTGATGAGCTTGAGCAGACTGGACAAGCCCTATTTATTGATGAGGGCATTTCTGCAAGTCCATCACCTAGTGTTTCTCCGAGTCCATCCGAGAGTGAATCAGCTAGTCCTAGTGCAAGTGCTTCTGCATCAGCATCAGCAAGTGCTAGTGTAAGTCCATCTGCATCACCAAGTGCAATAGCTTCTGTTTACTGTGTATATACTAAAGATGGAGATATTCTTATACCTGATGCTACTGGAGAATATGTCCGTTTAGAAGACTATACTCCTCTACCTGAGGGTCAACCTATTTTTAGCCGACGTGATGGTATGTATGACTTAGTGAGTAATGCTCTTTATGCTATTAAATCTAATACACTTGGTATGCACCTGTGGTATTTTAATGGAGAACCGCATGAGATAGTGGGTTCATATCATCCTTCAGGAACATATCCAGTAGGAACAGCATGGGTAAAAGAAGGACCTTGTCCATCACCTAGTGCGAGTCCATCTGCATCACCAAGTTCTTCCCCATCAGCAAGTCCTAGTGCAAGTCCATCTTCTACGCCAAGTGCGACACCCAGTGCATGTAAGAATGTACCCCAAGTAATTATACCTAGTGGTAAGGATCTGGAGGATTTGCCAGGAGACCTTTTTGAGGCATTTGATGATATGTACTTTTTATTGGATTGGGACACATATAAGGAATCAACTTATTATCCTGTATCTCATAATAAATTCTTTTTACGCCCCTCGGTTGAATTGGACCTAGGTTATAATAAACCAAGCAGTAATGACCTCCGAGATTATATAAAGAAAAATGGACTGGCTACAAAATATACCTGGCGTATGAATACAACAATGGAATATCCAGGAGGAATACCTGAAGGGGGTGGTAGGAACCTAGCAAGAATAAAATCAGGATGGGAACCTGTTCCAGAAGATGGTAAAAATCCTTTTGAATTAGCATTTATTAATGAGTGGGAAGAAGGAAAGAATTTTGAGCCTGCAAGATATTATTTTAACTGCAAAGAAGACAAGAATTGCACTGGTGGAGATACTACTGGTGAATTTTCAAAATTGTCATGTTTAAAATCAACATATCTTACTTTTAATATGAAGGAAAACCTGTATGATATGGATATTGATAATGGAAATGAATATTATTGTGATGAAGATGTTTCTTTTAAGTGTATCTCTTCTCCCCCTTATCAGAGTGTATATTGGGATGAGTTGGATAAAGACTTCTTAATTTGGAAAACTTATTTAGATGCGTTTGAAATTACGGAAATTCCTGCGTTTGGAGAAATCAGTAAAAGCAGAAAAGGTGTTAAGGATGATTTTAGCAGATTCAAGGTACCTCTTTTTGGTTTGTATAACTATCAATCCAATCAAAATTTTATAATAAATAAAGATGATAATACTCAAAAGGATAACTGTTTGAAAAATAAAGGGGAAGCAGAAGGAAAGGGAAAAGGTGGATTAGATATTTTCAAACCATATGAAGAAACGCTTAAAAAATATGTAAACGGGATTCCGTGTAGTGGCGGATTTGTTCCTGAAGGCGATCCTGAAGGCACCCCTATTTCAAGAGATGTTGCTGTACAGGGTGCAAAAACGACTGAATGGTGTGGTGCCAATAGTTTTGAGCCTATAGCTACAGAAAAATTAAACAAACAAAATGAAACATATGATTTTAAATCTAGTTTAGAATCCAAGTATGTGGGTGGGACGAAGTATTATGTCTCATCTGGCTCAAATAAATTGTTATCATCAAAGTCAAAACTGATTAATGGAGAATCAATGGATTGTGAGATACCTGCTAATATTAAAGCAAGAATAAAAGATATGGATGTTAGTAGATATAATACACATGACTGGAGAGGAAAATTTAGCAATCCTGATAACACTGGGGAACCTGGTGAAGCAAGCGGATTTTTTGGTTATGTAGAATATTATTATTGTGGATTAAAGTTTGAGCCTACTGAGGAAGATGATGCTGACTGCAGGGATGGTATAGACAATGATTTAGATTGGGTTAAGGATGACCATGACTGGATTATTGATAACGACAAGGCGGATAAAGGTGAACCCAATGTTGATTGTGCAGACCCTGATTGTAAGGATACAAGGGTTTGTGCGGAATATAAGGTAATAGGTGAGGACATCTGGGATAAATGTAGTTTAGATCCTGATACAAAATGGCCCAAGACAGGACCGGATAATGACTTTCCAAAGAATATTTTGAATATATGGAATAAAGATACTGACAGTAATTTGAAGTTAAATAGTAAAGTAGACTGTGAAGATCCTGATTGTAGTGAATCATATTTCTGCTCAGAAAAATCTTATTTTAATAACCTTTGTTCGGATAAAGATGAGGGTAATAATGACAAAGACAATGACTTATGGGATACTGGAGATGGAGAAGATGAACATAAAAGAAAACCATATTTGGAAGATACAGAAGAAAATAAATTAGCAAATAAATACCTAAAAGGCGCTGACGAAGATGATTTTATTGAATTGAGTAATTGCAATGATATTTTAGGAGAAAATACATGTACTGATTCTCAATGTATTATAAGTGGAAGTTTTAAACATGATTATGTTGATGAAAATTCAGCTACCAATAGATATTCCGGACCAGATGAAGTAAAAAATAAGGCCGCGTTTGATGCTAAATATAATCTGCATGATCCAAATACATTTGAAGTTGGTGTATGTGTTAACTTGTTAAAAGAAAAATTGGATAATTTAGATGAAAAAGATAAGGTAATAACAATAGAAAAAATAAAAAATATGGGCAAGGATAAAGTTGGAGAATGTAGGGCAAATACAAAACCAAAGATAGAAGGGAAACCTGAGATTATATATGTAAGCAAAACTGGTAATACTGCAAGTTGGACTGATAAAAATTTACTTAAAATCAATGAGGATATATATGATAATACTCAATATGGTAATGTCGAAACATTAGATGCAGATGGAGAAACCAAATCAGGATTTAACATCAGGGTAGGCTATACAACTGCAGTACCAACGAAACCTACGCAGCCAGCTAAAAGTGCAACATTTTCTGCTTCTGAAATAGGTATTAGTGATTACAAAAAATTGCCCCTCAGTGGGCCATTTTTGCTTAGTTCACAAGATGATGGAACAATTAATGGAACATCAACCAAAGGAACTAAAAAGACTCAGGATATTAGCGGAGAAACATTATGGTGCCCAACTGAATTTAATATGATAGCTGGGTATGCAATTGAACGGAAAGCTACAGCGGATAATCCTGGTTATGGTGAGAATTTGATAGTTTACAAGGAATATTCGAAAAATATGGATGCAAAACTTACAATAAAGTCATCTAATGAGGATGTCAAGAAGAAAGAATTACACGGCAAGATTGATATTAAATTAGTTTTTGATAGAAATCCAATTCCAAGTGGAATTGGATCTGGTCTGAAAGAAGAAGGAGCATTTGTTGCGCATTCTTTTGGAATAAGGGGATTACAAAACAGAATTGAAAAGATAACTGGAGACTTTGAATCTCCTGATGGAAGTAAAGAACATATGGGTAAACTAGGGTGTGGGGACAAAAAAAACTGGTTTGAATATAGTAAAGATGATCCAGTGTATGTAGCAGGCGCCCTCCTTTGGACAACGCCCTTCATAAAACCTGTTTGCAATGGATATAGAACACGGCGATTAGAATATAAAATCACATTAGATTTTGACAATGAGCAATTAGTAATTAAGGGACTTGATGGAGCATATAGAGAAAGACCTATTGTAAAGAAAGTTAATAGTGATAAATTGTTGCAAGTCGTCTTAACAGTATTTGATGCTGATGATGCAGCTGAAATAAAGGATGAAAAAGGAAAGCCTTTTATGAAAACATCTAAAAGATTGCCTAATGATTATATACCCAATAGTGGAATTGAAATAGTAGCAGCACTAATGTCAAATCTTACTGCAATTAAAGATCGGTGTCTTTCGAAAAGCCAAAAACTGCAACAGACATCGTTGGATACGAATAGTAATACAATAACAGATTCAAGACAGTATGCTTCGTATTATTATGTGGATAGGCCACTTTATCACACTATAGAAGACGGTGCTGTAAAGATATCTTTGGACTCAGAAATACATAAGCCAATAACCAAGACATTCCATTACGATGAAACTAAATTCACAAAAAATAGAGTTATAGATATAAGCTATGATGGCGAATTGATTTATAATTATGAAACTGTACCTGATGAAGATTCAATTAGTCTGTACAGATATTCAGATGATGAGATAGAAGATTTATGTTATACTTCAATAGAAGGTGAGCAGAAATTTACAGTTGATAGTAGTGGCGGAACATTTACATTGGGAGATGTTGAAATCTCAATTCCAGAAGATGCTGTTCTTTCTGAAAGTGAATTGACAATTAGCAATGTTAAAGTTGAAGAATGTATAAAGGAAATTGACACAAATCTTGATAGAGAGATTAGTACTGTTGAAATTTTAGTTTATATCTGGGATAAAATTGTAGCAGGGTATTCTACTACTTATGAATTATATGATTATATAGAAAGATGGCTAGAAGGATAATCAACGCTTAGGTATAGTGCTTACTTTAGGTTTATCTAAGTTTAATTTATTTGTCATAACTTTAATGCCCTCTTCAGACTGTACTACTTCATATACAGTTTTCCCTTTAGGATCTTTTATACAACCCCCTATAAACTTACCATCCTTATCGGAGTAGTCTATTCTCATATGACCTTTAACAGCCTCTCCGTGATATTTGAATACTCTTACAAATCCGCCTTTAATTTGTGCTTCTGTTCCAGTTACTTTTCTCCAGTCATTGTCATACCTGGCAGCCCTAGTGTTCCTATTTCTGCTATCATTTACCCAAGATAAAATAGGGTATAATCTTTGAAATTCTTCAAATTGGCTTTTACCAATTTCTTTTCCAATCTCAGCTAGGCCTGGATAGTGACTGGCTTTGCCCCTGATATTAACACTAAAATGTGTTGAATCCTGATAATTAAGTCTTATTGCTCCATCATTCATTGTGTTTAAGACTCTAATTGTTACATATGGATCTTTATAATCAGTTGGACCTACAAAAACATCATCTATTGTATCTTTATTCAAGTCTCTTCTTTCACCTAATGTAGGAGAATTACGTTCAGTTGAATAAAGTCTTGAAAAAATAGGTCTATGTGGTTTAGGTTTTTTATCTGGTCTTGACAAACTCTGAGGATCAGTAGATACTTTAGAATTATTAGTTGCACATGCCATATCAATAAAAGGTATAAGACCAATTGCAATACCTCCAGCTACTTTAGCTGAATCATATGCTTTTCTTTTTAAATATCCCATAGGTGTTTCTTTCATTCTTAATCATCCAATATACAATATGTTGATATAGCTACTATTTAAACCTTTCGGTTTATTAACCACTATATAGTGGCAAAATACTAACTTTTGATTGCTTATTAAAAAGATTTAAATATAAACCATATAGATAGTTAATATATGAGAAAAAACAAGGAAACTCCCTTGAATGTTCCAGTTCCAAATAAGAAAAGATTATTCTTAGCTTTATTTCTGATGTTGTTAATTATTGTTTCATTTGGTATATTCTTGTTTATGCCTATTTATAAAACAGGAAAAGCGCCAGGAATAGATGGGATAAGTGTTATTAGGGAAGTGCATCAAGTTTCAGAAGATAGTTTCATTGTTGAACTTGATATAAGTTCTAATCATAATATTGTTGCAATAACAGAGTTTCTTCCTGGTGGAAGTGATGTTACTGATTACTCTATGTCAGAAGAATATGAAATATTTGAATTCAAGCCTTCAGAATATACGTGGATTATAGCAGATGATAGCTTAACTATCAATGCAAAGCTTGATTATACTGTACAAATGAGTTGTTCAGAAATAGATGGAGAGTTTATATATTTAAATTTAGATGAATTAATTACTTCGTCCATTAGTGGAGATAGAGGACCTTGTCCTGCTCAATCAGATTCTACAGGTGGTCGTTTCGGGGGTGGCAGTTCAGGTGGCTCCAGAAGTTCAATTACCAATACATCAACACCTCCTAAAAAGGAAGATGTTTTAGAGCAGGAAATTCCTGTGCCTGTTGAAGAAGATAAACCTCAAGAAGAAATTAAAGAAGAGAAGTTATCTCCACCTATCCCTAAAGAAGAGATTTCAAAGACCCCTTTATCATTATTATTAAAGATTATACTGTCCCTTTTAGGAATTCTTGTAATAGGCATTGTACTTATAAAAACTGCATATATTATGGAAGAAAAAAAGAGTAGTGATATGTTAAAAAAATATGTTGACCAATGTAAAAAGAATGGATATGAAGATAAAACTATCAATTCAGCTTTAGTTAATAAAGGCTGGAGCAAGAAAGTTATTGATAAAGTTTTAGAAAAAAAGTGATTATATTAGTTCTGCTCCTTTCTTTAGAGCTTTAATATTTATTTCTATTAAATCTTGCTTGTTTTTAGGGAATGATTTTGGTAATATCTCTATTGTTTTGTTTAGGTCTAATAATTTTGTTTTTTGTATGAAAGCGCCTAATAAAACCATGTTTGCTATCTTTACGTTTCCTAATTCTGTTGCTATAGCTGTTGCTGGTATTTTTATTGATTCTATGTCTGTTCTTTTTGGGTCTCTTTCTGTTAATGAACTGTTAAGGACCATTAATCCATCTTTTTCTACCTTATCTTCGAATTTATCCAGTGAAGGTTGATTTAAAACAAGTACCATATTAGGTTTTTCAAAAACAGGAGATGCAATTTCACCATCTGATATTGTTATCATACAATGAGCTGTTCCTCCACGCATCTCTGCTCCGTAGCTTACCATTGCAGTTATGTTTTTATTTTCTGCAAGTGCTGTCTGAGCCAATACATTACTTGCTAACACTACGCCTTGTCCTCCGAATCCTGAAATTATTATTTTTTGCATTTTATTTATTGTCCTTAAATACACCCAAAGGGAAAACCTCCTGCATCTTATTAACATATTCTAATGAATCTTTTGGAGACATTTTCCAGTTTGTTGGGCAGGGTGATAATATTTCAACAAATGTAAAACCTTTATTTTCTATTTGATATTGGAATGCTTTTTTTATTGCTGCTTTTGCCTGCATTATGTTTTTTGGAGAATTTACTGCTACTCTTTCTATGTAGGTTGGACCATCCAGGGTTTTTAGTAATTCGCATACTTTTATTGGAGCTCCTTCTTCTTTGCCTCTTCCGAATGGAGTTGTTGTGCTTTTTTGGCCTAACATGGTTGTAGGGGCCATTTGTCCGCCAGTCATTCCGTAGATAGCATTGTTAACGAAAATTACTGTGAAGTTTTCTCCCCTATTTGCAGCATGGATTGTTTCTGTTGTTCCTATTGCTGCTAAATCTCCATCACCCTGGTAAGTGAACATTATTTTATCTGGCATTAATCTTTTCATTGCTGTCATAACTGCAGGAGGTCTTCCGTGGGAGCATTCTATAATATCACAATTGAAATAATCATATAGTAATACAGCACATCCAACAGGAGCTGTACCTATTGTTTTTTCTCTTATGTTTAGTTCGTCTAATACTTCTGCAACTAAACGATGAGCTATTCCATGTCCGCATCCACTGCAGTAATGTGTTTCTGCCGGTTTTAGTGATTCTGTTCTTTTCATTTTTCGTAAAATTCTTTTATTTTTTCGTAAATATTACCTGGTGAAGGATACCATCCACCACCCAAACCAAAATGCTCTGCTTGTATTCCTGCTTTTCCAAATAATGATAGTTTGACGTCTTCTATTAACTGACCGTTTGACATTTCAACTGATAAGAATTTTTTTGTTTTCTCTGATGCTTTTTCTATTGTTTCTGATGGAAAGGGCCATAATGTTATTGGTCTTATCATACCTACTTTTAATCCTTCTTCTCTTGCTTTTTTTATTGCTTCTTTTGCTATTCTTGCTGTTATTCCGTATGCAACTATGATTAATTCTGCATCTTCTGTTTGTGATGTTTCTACTAAGTTTAATTCTTTTTTTATTTTATTGTATTTTTTAGTTAGATGAATATTATGTTCCACTAAATCAAGTAACGGACGTAAATGTAATGTTTTTACTACTCTTGGTTCTCTGTCTTTGCAGCCATCTAAAATCCAGTCTTTTTTTGGAAGAGTTAATATAGGTTTGTATGATTTGATTTCAACTGGCTCGAACATCTGGCCAAGAATTCCATCTCCTAATATCATTACAGGATTTCTATAGTAATCTGCATAATCAAAAGCATCCATTGTAAGGTCATATATTTCCTGCAAAGTTGAAGGAGCTAAAACAATCATATGATAATCTCCATGACCTCCCCCTTTTGTAGATTGAAAGTAATCTGATTGTGCAGCTCTGATGTTACCTAAGCCAGGTCCGCCTCTTACTATGTTTACAATAACGCAAGGGAGTTCTCCTCCTGCGATGTAAGAAATTCCTTCTTGTTTTAATGAAATTCCTGGTGAAGATGATGAAGTCATGCATCTAAATCCTGCTGCAGATGCTCCAAAAAGCATGTTAATTGCTGAAATTTCTGCTTCTGCCTGTATGAATACTGAATTAAAATCTTTTGACCTTCTTGACATATATTCTGGAATTTCATTTTGAGGAGTGATTGGATAACCTGCATAGAACTTGCAGCCTGCCTGTAGAGCTGCTTCTGCGCAAACTTCATTTCCTTTCATTAAAAGTTTTTTTTGAAAATTCTGTGAATTTTCTAAACCTTTTTCATTCTTCAAAAGTTTCATTTTTCTATTTCTATGCATAAATCAGGACACATCTGAAAGCATAATCCGCAACCTGTGCATTTTTCCATATCTGTAATTTCAGCATAATGATAACCTTTTTTATTCATAGAAGAAGACATTTTAATTATGTTTACAGGGCATACACTAACACAAAACTCACATCCTTTGCATGTTTCCTTATTGATTGTTGTTTTGACCATAAATCTCACTATACTAGTAGATGTTAATTAATATGTCATTAAAAAGCTTTGGTTTAATATGTTAATATCAAGAACTCTCTCTATTTACCCAATTATCGTATTCTTTATTGGCTTCTGCTTTGATCTTTAGAATGCAGGGTATATCATAAGAATGAAGTTGTTTTACAGCTTGTTTTACTTTATCGAAGTTTTCTTCTTTTGTTTTTGCTATTATTACAACTTCTTTATCTTCCTGTATTTTGTTATCCCACCAGTACATGCTCTCTGTTGGATGTGTATTGGTGCAGGCTACTAGTTTCTTTTCCAGAAGAGCGTTTGATATGTCTTTTGCCTGCTTTTTGTCTTTGCAAGTTATGTATATTAGTATCATAGTAAGCAATAATTAGTAAAAGAAATGGATTATAAATAAGTTACTATTTCTTTTACAATTTAATAGCGGTTTTTAGTATATTTTAATTATGTCCGCTATTAAATATCATTAAATTTAAATACCTTACTATAATCTTAGATACTATGCACAATAAGTATATATTTACCAATGTTATTGGAACGTTTGTATTTAATGAACACTTTAATGTTATAGATAAGAAACTGTTTAAAAATAATGAACAATATGATAATAAAGATGGTGAGAAGGAGTTCTTAAATAAGTATAAAAACCTTAGAATTCCAGAAGGTAAGGAGTTAAGCAGGATATTAGAATTTTTTAAGAAAATTGATCACTTTAAAGGCTTCTATGAGGGTAATTTGAGGTTAGCTAAGGCTAGTATTAAGGCTTCTGTTAAAGATGATCTGCTGATAATACAGACAATAAGCAATATGTCGGAGATAGATAAGTCAATTAATATGTTAGTTAAGAGGCTTAGAGAATGGTATGCTATGTATAATCCTGAATTTGAAGATTTTTTACAGAACCATGAAAAGTTTGTTGAGTTGGTTTTGGGAAAATCTAAGAAAGAACTTTTGAAGGAGATTAAAGTTAATATTGAAGGGTCTATGGGAGCTGATTTGTCTAAAGAAGATCTTGAGCCTGTAATTGTTTTAGCTAAGGAAGTTAAAGGTTTGTATTCTTTAAAAGAGAAACAAGGAGTTTATTTAGAAAAACTTATGAAAAAGGTCTGTCCTAATTTATTAGCTATAACAGGAGCTACAATTGGAGCTAAATTAATAGGTCAGGCTGGTGATTTAAAACGGCTTATGTTGTTTCCTGCATCTACAATACAATTATTGGGAGCAGAGAAAGCATTATTTAGGCATATGAAAACAAAAGCACGTGCTCCGAAATATGGATTTTTACATGAACATCCTTTAATATCTAAAAATAAAAGACCTTTACATGGGAAGATTGCTAGAGCTCTGGCGGATAAGATATCTATTGCGGTAAAGGTTGATTATTTCAAAGGGAAGTTTATAGGCGATAAATTATTGAAAGAGATTGAGAGTAAATTCAAATGAAGAAAAGCAAAATATTTGAAGTTTATGAAGATTATAAAAAACGGCTTTATACTGTAAGTTTAACTCCTGGAAAGAAAGTTTATGATGAAAGGCTTGTTAAAGAAAAAGGTATGGAGTTTAGAGAGTGGAATGCAAGAAGGAGTAAGTTGGCTGCAGCTATCCTTAAAGGCTGCCAAAATATATTTATGCGTAAAGGAGATGTTGTACTTTATTTGGGATGTTCATATGGAACTACACCTTCTCATGTTTCTGATATTGTCGGCAAGGAGGGATTTGTTTTTGCTTTGGATTTTGCACCAAGAGTGATGAGAGATATGGTTTTTGTTTGTGAAGACAGGAAGAATATTGCTCCAATATTAGGGGATGCAAATAAACCAAAGAGTTATACTGACAAAGTTTGTATGGTTGACATAGTTTATCAGGATATTGCACAGAGAAACCAAGTTGATATATTTCTGAAGAATTTTAATTTGTTTTTGAAAAAAGGGGGTTATGGTCTGCTAGCTGTTAAAGCGAGAAGTGTTGATGTTACTAAAAAGCCTAAACAAATATTTGCTGAAGTAAAACAGAAATTAGAGAAAGAAGTAACGATAGTTGATTACAGGACATTAGATCCTTATGAACTGGATCATTGTATGTTTATTTGTAAGAAAAAGTGAGTATAATCAAATTTTTTACTTATGACACTGCTGCGTTCCGTGCGAATATGTCATAATTATGAAACGAGCAAGGATTCTCACAGGACAATGTGTTAATTCTGGACTTCACTTGGCAGCATTGTCGTTTAAGTTAACTGAAAAAAGTATAAATTTATAAATAACTAAGAGATTCTAAGGGAACGGGGTTTTAGAATGGACAAAAAGATAGAAAAAGGAACATTTGCATTGAAAAAAGGTCTAGCTGAAATGCTAAAAGGCGGAGTGATAATGGATGTAGTTACAGCTGACCAGGCTAGGATAGCTGAGAAGGCTGGTGCTGTTGCTGTTATGGCTCTTGAGAGGGTTCCTGCAGATATTAGAGCTCAGGGTGGAGTAGCTCGTATGTCGGACCCTAAGATGATAAAGGATATAATGAGTGCAGTTACTATTCCTGTAATGGCTAAATGCAGAATAGGTCATTTTGCAGAAGCTAGGATTCTGGAACATTTAGGTATTGATTATATTGATGAATCTGAAGTATTAACTCCTGCTGATAATAAATTTCATGTTGTTAAGCATAAGTTTAAGGTTCCTTTTGTTTGCGGAGCTACAAATTTAGGTGAAGCTTTAAGAAGAATTAATGAAGGTGCTGCTATGATAAGAACTAAAGGTGAAGCTGGTACTGGAAATATAATTGAAGCTGTAAAGCATATAAGAACAATTAATGAAGAGATATCTGCTTTAAAGCATGAAAATCTTAAAAAAGTTGCTTTGGAATGTAAAGTTCCACTTAGTTTGGTAGAAGAAGTTAAACAATTAGGAAGATTACCTGTTGTTAATTTTGCAGCTGGAGGTATTGCAACACCTGCTGATGCTTCTTTATGTATGCAATTAGGAGTAGATGGTGTTTTTGTCGGTTCTGGTATTTTCAAAAGCAATAACCCAAAATTAATGGCTAAAGCAATTGTTGAAGCTACTACTCATTTTAAAGATGCAAAGATGGTTGCTAAAGCGTCTGAAGGATTAGGAGATGCAATGAAAGGATTAGAGATTTCTAAGTTAGATACACGTATGCAAGACAGAGGGTGGTGAAATTTGCTAAAAGTAGGAGTTCTGGCCTTACAGGGTTCTGTTAAAGAACATGTAAATGCATTAAAAAAATTAAAGGTAGAACCAGTCTTGGTTAAACTACCTTATGACCTAAAAGAAATTAATGGCTTAATTCTTCCGGGTGGTGAATCTACCACTATGGGTAAATTGATGAGGCAATACGGCCTGGATAAGGAAATAAAAAGAAGATATAAAGAAGGTATGCCTATTTATGGAAGCTGTGCAGGTGCTATTTTACTGGCAAAGGATATTGTCGGTTCAAAGCAGCCTAAGTTAGGATTGATGGATATTTCTATTAAGAGAAATGAATATGGGAGACAAGTTGATAGTTTTGAAGCTGAGCTAGATGTTTTTGATATGCCATTTAAAGGGGTTTTCATAAGAGCTCCTGTGATAAGTGAGCTTCATGATGGGTGCAAAATCTTATCTAAGTTTGAGAATAAACCAGTTATGGTTGAGCAGGGTAATTTATTAGTCTCTACTTTTCATCCTGAACTTACAGATGACTTAAGAGTCCATAAATATTTTATTGAGATGATTGATAAAAGTAGAACAATTACTTTCTAAGAAGATCTATTATCTTACACGTATTGCAAATATCTCCTGAAGAAGGTTCTTTGCATTTTTTACATATTTTTGCTTTGCCTTTTGTTTGCTTTTTTAATATAGGTGATAATTTTAAAAATGATTGTATGATGCCTGTTTTTGTTGCTTTATGATCTTTCTCAAAAATATCTAGCATATTTGCAACATCTTTTCTATAAGCATCTGTTCTGCATGGGCATTTCTCATACTTGATAGGGAAATTTTTCAGTTTAGAGTAAAGTAAAGTTTCCTGTTCTGTGCAGAAATATAAGGGTTTTATTCTGGGGATAAATCCCTTGTTTTTATTTAATCCTGTTGTAGGGCCTAGTCTTGGCAGTATCTCAACGTGATTCTGGAATAGATTCATTATGATGTTTTGTGCTTCATCATCTAAATTATGGCCTGTAACAAGTTTAGTTGTTTTTAGCCCTTTTGCCTTTTTATTTAGAATATATCTTCTTAATATTCCACAGATTGTGCAAGATGTGTATTTTATTCCTTTTTGACTTAATAGATTTTTAATATAGCATACAGAATATCCAAATTCCTCTCTGAAAGAGATTATGTTTAGTTTGATATTATTTTCTTTACAAAACTTAATTATGTTTTTCTTGTTTATTTCTGAATATTTTCCTATTGAAGGGTCTATATGAATTGCTTCTACTGTTATTTTTTTATTATCCTTTGTTAGTTTGTTAATTAAGTATAATGCAGTTGTTGAATCTTTTCCTCCAGAGCAGGCTACTAAAATCCTTTCCTCTTTTTCTATAAGTTTATTTGTTCTTATAGTCTTGCGTACTTTTTTCTCAAAGTATTCCAGGAATTGCCTTTTATTCAGTTTTTCTCCTGCCTGCAAAGTATGTATTGTTTTCATACTAGGTGAGAAAGAAGGTCTATTTTTAAAGATTGCTACTAAATAAGTTGTATGACAATGCGACAGTATTGTCACTTGAGTTGACTACTAATGATGCGCTATGAATTTGATTATTAACATAATTAATATACCAATTATAAAGAATGCAAATGAGGATAGTGATTTTTTTATTTCAGGCTCTTTATGGAGTTCTGGAACTAAATCAGAAGCAGAGATGTATATGAAGCCGCCTGCTGCAAATGGAAGTATATATGGGATTATTCCTTCTATTGAAGTTGAGAGGAAATATCCTACTAAACCTCCCACCACACAGGCTAATTGAGAGAATAAATTGGATACTAATGCTTTAACTTTGCTGAATCCCCCATGAACTAGTACTCCAAAATCACCTAACTCCTGAGGTATTTCATGGCCAATGATTAATACTGTTGTTGTTATGCCAAAAGGAATGCTTACAATAAAGCTTGTTGCTATTATGATTCCATCTATAAAATTATGCAGGCCATCTCCCATTAATATTAGATAGCTAACAGGATGTATATCACATTTTCCTTCGTGGCAGTGATGCCAATAAAGAAATTTTTCCATAAGGAAAAAAAGAATGAAACCACCTAGTACAACAGTAAATACAGTTGTTGATGTTAAGCTTTCTAATGATTCAGGTATTAGATGAAAAAATGCTCCGCTTAGTAATGCTCCTGCTGATAAGGCAACTAAGGATAGTATTATTTTTTTTAATACTTTTTCTTTCATCCATAATGAGAAAATCCCCACTAAAGATATTAAGCTGTTTATTAATGTGGCCAGTATTATTAATGCAAGTATTGACATGTTAGATTTAGTTAATCCTACTTGTTTATAAAAACTTCGTTTTATGATATAGTTAAGTTGTGTAACTTATGGCAATGCTGCGCTCCGTGCGATTGTAGTATGTTAAGTTGCGAGCAAGGATTCTCACAAGACAATATGTTTAACTTGGACTTCACTTGGCAGCATTGCCACCTGAGTTGACTATACTCTATTTCTTATAGTTTGTTTTTATATTAACTCTTCTAAGAAGATTTGCATTGGTAACCACAGTTATCGAACTGAAGGCCATTGCTGCTTCTGCTATTGCAGGATGCAACAATCCGGTCATTGCAACAGGTATAGCTACTAAATTATAGAAGAATGCCCAAAATAAGTTTTGCTTTATTTTACTAAATGTTGCTTTGCTTAGCTTAACTGCGCTTACAACAGCGCTTAGATGACCTCTTACTAGAGTTATGTCGGAGCTTTCTATTGCTATGTCTGTTCCTGTGCCTATTGCTATGCCTACATCTGCCTGTGTTAAAGCAGGAGCATCGTTAATTCCATCGCCAACCATAGCGACAATTCCATGCTTTTTCTGCAGTTTCTTTATTTCATTTACTTTGCCATCTGGCAATACTTCTGCCAGAACATAATCAATGCCTACTGTTTTGGATATTGCTTCTGCTGTTCTTTTATTATCTCCAGTAATCATTGCTGTTTTAAATCCCATTTTATGCAGTGATTTGATGGCTTTTTTTGAATCTTCTTTAACATCATCAGCTATTGCTATTATTCCAGCTGGTTTTTTGTTTACTGCTATTAAAATAGCTGTTTTTGCCTGGCTTTCCAGTTGTTCCAGTTGTTCTTTAAATGAAGCGTAATTTATTTTATTGTCTTTTATTAAGTTATTTCCTATAAGAATAGTTTTATTGTTTACTTTTGCTTTAACGCCCTTGCCAGTAACTGATGTGAAGTTTTTTGGCTGTTTTAATATTATCTTTAATGATTTTGCCTTGTCTACTATTGCCTGAGCTAATGGATGTTCTGAAGCGTTTTCTACAGATGCGGCTAATTGCAGTAATTCCTTTTGTTTAAAGCCATTTGCTGTTATTATATCTGTAACTTCTGGTTTTCCTTTTGTGATTGTTCCTGTTTTGTCAAAGACAATTATCTTTGCGTTTTTAATTATTTGAATAGCAGCTCCGTTTTTGATTAAAATTCCGTTTTCAGCTCCTACCCCCGAACCTACCATCAATGCTGTGGGTGTAGCTAATCCTAAAGAACAAGGACATGCTATTACTAAGACGGCGATTGTTGCGAATAATGCTAATGAGAAGTTTCCTGCTTCAAGATTTACCCATGGAATGAATGTTTGGGCCCATACAAGTATTTTTATGAAAAATGAAGGGAAAACCATCCATGAAACAAATGTGAGTATTGCTATAACTATAACTATGGGGACAAATATACTCGTTACTTTATCTGCAAAGACCTGAATAGGAACTTGTGTGCCTTGTGCTTCTTCAACCATTTTTATTACCTGGCTTAAGAAAGTGTCTTTGCCTATTTTTGCTGCTTTAACTTTTAACATCCCTTTTTGGTTTATAGTTGCTCCAATAACTTCGTCTCCTTTCTTTTTTACTATAGGGATGCTTTCTCCTGTTGCCATGGATTCATCTACTGCACTTTGTCCGTCTATTACCTTGCCATCTGTTGGAATTTTTTCACCTGGTCGGACCATCATTATATCCCCTATCTGGATCTGCTCAACTGGGATTTGTATTTCTTTTTTGTTTCTGATTACTCTTGCGGTTTTTGCCCCTAATTCGAGTAGTTTTTTTATTGCCTGAGAGGCTCTTCCTTTTGCTTTTGTCTCTATGTATCTTCCTGTCAGATGGAATGTTATGATCATAGCTGAGATTCCCGAATAATTTGCTATTGGCAGAAAGAATATTGCTATTCCGCTTAAGTATGCGGCTAATGTTCCCATTGCTATCAATACATCCATATTTGCGCTTTTATGTAATGCTGATTTGAATGCTGATTTTAGAGTGTCATATCCTAACCAGAAAACTGCAGGAGTTGCTAAAATCAGGAAAGCAATATCCATCCATTTTCCCGGAAGAATCATTATGTTGAAAAACATATGAGGTATCATGATATACATAATCAATGCTGTAAACAACCATGAAAGCCACATTTTTTTTGAAGCTATTCTTAGATTTTTCATGTCTTCGTCTACTTTGGTTTTATCTTTAGAAGAATAAGATATTTCTTTTGCAGCATAGCCTGAATTTTCAACTGCTTTGATAAGTTCTTTTGAATTTGTTTTTTCTGGGTTGTATGATATAGTTGCTTTTTCTGTTGCAAAGTTTATATTTGCTTCTGAAACGCCTTTTGATTTTTTTATTGCTTTTTCTACAAGTTTTACACAAGAAGCACATGTCATTCCTTCTATTTGTAAAGTTAGTTTTGTTCCTTCTTGTGTTTCTACTGGTGTATAACCTGTATCTTGAATTACTTGGTGTATTTTCTTTATTTCTATTTGTTTTTGATTGTAAAGGATAGTTGCTTTTTCTGTTGCATAATTTACATTAGCTTTCTCTATGCCTTTTGTTTTTGATAGTCTTTTTTCTATGATCTTTGCACAGCTTGCACAATGCATTCCTTTTATTGGTATTTGAGTTGAGTTCATTTTTTATATGATTATAGGGTGTTAAAGTATCTAAATCTTTCGATTATCTAAATCTACTTGCTCCTTTTGCAAGATTAGATTTCTTTATTATAATATTATCTCCTTCAATTTTATGTTCCAGGAATGATGGCCAGCAACCACCTGGACCATTTTTTGTTCCGATGTCATCTATGCTGAAGAATCTTCCGCAATTATTGCATACCATGTCATTTCCTCTTTGAGAATATCCTTTTGAGCCCCCACAAACATCACATGCATCAAAAGCAGTTCTTGGTTTTCCATCAGAACCTAATACTGTAAAATAATTTATGTTTATTCCCTTATCATTGAATGTATAGAATTTTGCTGTTGTACTAACCTCAGATAAGGGTATAGTTATTTGACCTTTATTGTCTGCAACAGCGTTTCCGGTTATATTATCACTGCATCCAACTATTAGTAATACTAAAAATGTTAATGTTCCAATTATTAATGCTTTTTTCATTTTCAATTTTCCTCCAATTTACAATCTGTTAAAGAAGCCAACCTAGCTAGTGGCTGCTCACCAGAATATTTTTCTCCATTTATTATCCAGGTAGGATAGCCTTTTATTCCATTTTTTAAGCATTCTTCACTGTTTTTGTCGCAATCTATATAATTTATGTATTTGAATGATTCTTTTCCAAATGCCTTTTTTTGATTCTGACAATGTGAGCACCATTCTGTTCCATACATTACAGCTCCTTTTTCATAAAGACAGTTGGCAAATGCATCATATTTTCCTTGTCCTTTTGAACAACCTGTAATTAACGCTACTGAAATTACTAATATCAATAAAAGAATAATTTTTGTTAACTTCATTTTAACCTCCACATCCACAGCTTCCGCCTTTTGCAGCTCCGCATGTTGAAGAACCGCAGCTTCCACCACAACTACCTCTTGCTTGTTCTGGAACATTTTCCAGTTCTTTTTCCACTGCTGCTGTATTACTTAAATCAATATTATCTTTGACAATAAAAACTCCTGGAATCATACCCATCCAACAACTCCAAGGAATTGTGCCTTCTTTTGTTGGTGTAAATTCGATTATTTGTTCTCCTCTTTTTATGTCAAAATTAAGGCCTAATTTAGGAACTTGGATGGCGTTGTTGCAGCCATTTATTTCTTTGCCATCTATTACCCATCTGACAGGAACTCCTTTTTTCAGTACGAATTTATCTGGTTTCCAGCCATATCTATTGACTTCCATCCTTATTTCCTGGTAACCATCATCTGTTATTATGTTTGTGGTTGCAGCTCCTGTTACACCATTCCCAGATGCACTTACTGTTGTGATTAATGTGTTAAAGTCATAGCCTGAGCCTGTTAAAGTAAGGCCTCTGTTCATCATAACAATACCCATTATAATTACTATTAGTGCTGAAACTTTTAGAATCTTATGTGTGAATTTTGTTCCTAAAATAGTTGCAATAGAACCGAAGCCGAGCATTAAAGGCAATGTTCCTAATCCAAAGGCAAGCATTGCTGTTGCCCCTTGCATGATGCTTCCTGTTCCTGCTGAATATATTAACATCGCTTGCAATGGACCGCAGGCAATCATTAATCCATTTAACAATCCGATTATAAATGGACCTTTGTTTTTTCCAACTGCATCACTGTTTATTTTAGCCAGGAATTTAGGTCCCCTCCATTGAAGTTTCCTTAACCAAGGAAAAACATTAAGCATGTTTAAACCATAAATTATCAGGAATAAACCAGCTATTAGTCCTGCCATTCCTTTGAATTTTGGTGTAAACGCAACAAATGAGCCTAGTAAACCAAATAAAGCACCTAAGACAATGTAAGTTATTGTTTTTCCTGCTCCATATTTTAGGTGAGAAATGAACTTTGATTTCTTTTTTTGGTTTTTATCCATTGCTTCTTTTGTAGTATATGATAAAACAAAACCACCACACATGCCAATGCAATGAAAGCTTGTTAAAATTCCGACTAAAAAGATAACTGCAAGACCCACGCCAGGTGTTATTTCCGGAAGGGAGAAATTAAATGAATATTTTATTATCCAGAATAACCCCAGTAAGAATAATATTGAACCTGCAATAACCAGATATTTTGAGTTTATTTTTGGAAGGCTGTAATATTCGCTATTTGGTTGAAGTATTGTTTTTTCTTCAACTAATTTTTTAGATGTTGTTTCTATTGTCTGTTCTACTGTTTCTTCAACTAACTCTTCAGGCATTGTTTCAATTATCTTACATTCATAACCTTTATTATTAATTGCCTGAGTAATTTTGTCTAGGCTGGTTATGTTATCATCAAATTCTATTGTTGTTTGTTCGTTTACAAAATTTGATTTTGCTTCTTTAACGCCTTCAACCGATAGAGCTGCTTTCTGAATAATTTTTTCACAGCTTGGGCAGTGCATACCTTTTGTTTTTATTGTTTTTATAGTCATTTTCTTACTTTGTATCCTTCTTTTTTTATTACTTCAATTATATCATGTTTATTTGTTTTTGATTGGTCGAATTTTACATTAACAGAACCTGATTTATGGTTAACTACTACATCCTTTACTCCATTTAATTCTTTTAGTTCATCGCTGATTAAGATTTCACAGCTTGAACAGTGCATGCCTTCTACGTTTAGTTTTATTTCTTCCATAGTAAATCCCTCCTATTAAATTAGTGAAAGAAGGCTTTTAATATATAATTTAGCCATGAAACTGATAGTGCTGTATGGGCTGAAATGGCTAAATTCCATGGTTTTAACGTTTATAACGGTATTTTAAAGAATATTTAGAAACTTAAAGCTCTTTTAGGACAAGCTTCAATACATCTTCCACATTTTATACAATCTGGTTTATGAAGTATCTCATTAACTTTCAATTGCATAGGGCATACCTTATGGCAGATTCCACAATTAGTACATTTTTCTTTGTTAACTTTTAATTGGTATCTATTTCCTCCAAACCATCTTTGTAATGTGCCCATTGGACAAAAAGTACACCATGCTCGAGGATTTATAAATACTCCAAATAATATTGCAGCTAAGGTTGTGATTATACACATGATAACAAATACCATACCTATTTTGTCTATGACTCCTTTAGTTCCCATAAGCCGATAAACCATGAACCCCATCAAAAATACGAATATAGGTATTCTTACTCTCATACTTCTAAAAGACTTAGGTATTTTTTTCTTTAGACTTATTTTGCCTAACCAGAAATCATTAAAACTTCCTCTTGGACAAAGATTTCCGCAGAACCATCTTCCTTTGAATGGACTTATTGCCATAAGGAGAATAAATATAGATAAGATTAAATAACCTAATTTAGGATACCATAGACCTCCAATAGATAAAATAAGTACTAATATTCCTAAATAAGGTGTTATTTTTAACATTGGGTTCCTCTATAAATGAAACTTAAGAAATACTTCTTTTGTTTTTCCTTTTTCTTTTCTTGCTATTAATCCTTTTTTCTCTAAACCGTCCAGAATTATGCTTAATTTGGATTTATGCAAATCTGTTCTTAATCTTAATGTCTGCTGGGTTATGCCGTCCTGTTCTTTTACTGCTTTTACTACATTCTGTTCATCCTGAGTTAATCCTTTCATTAAGATGTTAAGTTTTTCTTCTTCTGTCTGTATATGCTTTTGTTTTTCTAATGTAGAGATTATTACTTTTTGTGATTTTTCAAAAAAGATTAAGTAAAGACTTAACGCAATCATAGTTGCTGAGACTATCCACCCGATTATTTCTGGAGTGAAATTACGGTCAGCATGAAGGCAGGTACCATCTTCAAGAAAACAACTTCCTTGCTGAATTACTAATTTTTCTATTAAATAATCCCCTCTTGTTTTTATACCACATATAGCAGTAGCTAAAAAAATACCTGCAATCAAAAGGATTACTCCTAATTTTTTATTATCCATATTGTTTTCTTGTTATAAACGAATATATAAATGTGTTGTTTAATATTTTTTATTAAGTTGTTAAACAAAGCAAGATAGCTAAGTCTTCCTGGGCTTTTAATGAATGGGGTGCGTCTTTTGGCATGAAGATGAACATTCCTGGCTTCATCTCTATTTCTTTATCAAATAATGTAAATGTTCCTTTACCCTTTAAGACCTGGACTACTCCATTTTTTGTTGAAGTATGCTCATCCATATCAGTTCCCTCTGCAAGACACATCAAAGTGTAGTTGTAGATTTCTGATTTAGCAAGAACTGTACTGAAAATTCCTTCTTTTGGGAATTGCATAAGTTCGTTTAGATTTTTTGAAAAACCATTATTATCTTCATTCATTGTATTTCACCATTTACACCTATTGTTTCTTTAATTACTGGTATTTCTTTTCCTGAAGCTTTTACTGCTTCTTCAACTGCTGCCTGTAAACCATAACAGCATGGAACTTCCATTATAGCTGTTGTAATGCTTTTTATCTTATTGTTTTTAAAAATCTCTGTTAGTTTTTCCTGGTATGCTTCAATATCATCAAGTTTAGGGCAGCCTATAACCAATGATTTTCCATTTAATAGTTTGCTATGAAAATTGGGGTTTGCAAAAGGCACACAATCTGCACATACTAACAGGTGTGAATTTTCAAAGAATGGCGCTTGTGGCGGCAGTAAATTTAACTGAACCGGCCATTGCCTTAATGCAGATGATTGTTCTGCGTTGTTCTCTGCATCTGTTTCCTGATTAACTTCTTTCATAGCTGCTCCAGGGCAGCCGCATGGTGTTTCCATTTTATTTCCCTCCATAGGATTTTCTATTTCTTTTTCTCTTAAATATTCAAGTGCTTCTTCTAAATACTTCTTTGCACCATGATCACGAAGATGGTCTAAATGCGCTTTTATAGTATTTGTTCCTTTTGGAACTATGTTTTCTTCCATTGTCTTTTTTTCATCGTAAGGTTCTGCTTCTCTTTCAACAATTGTAATTGCTCCTTCCGGGCAATGACCTAAGCAATTTCCCAGACCATCACAGAATAGATCACTTATTAATCGTGCTTTATTGTCTATCATCTGTAATGCTCCTTCGTGGCAATTAGGTATGCATAAGCCGCAGCCATTGCATTTATCTTCATTAATTTGGACTATTTTTCTTTTAGACATTTTCTTTCCTCCTTTGTTCTAGTAAGTTTTTTGCTGTATCTTTTGAATCAGGATGATATAGACTATCCATTATGTTTTGCCAATTGAAGTCTTTTCTTGAATTATAATTGTTGAATTCTTCTTTTGAAAACTTAACTAACTGATCAGAGTCAAATAATATCTTAAACATGTCATGGGGGTCGTTTAGTCTTTCATGGTGTCTTTCTATAAAACCACATATTAATTTAATATCAAAATTATGATAATTTAATTTTTCTAATAGTTTTTTTGCAATTATTGGCCCTTTTTCATATTGGTCTTTTATTTCACTTCCACCTATGTCATGAAGCACTATTAACGAAAAAACAACATCTTTCCATGTTTCATCTAGATTGTATTTGGTGTAATTGTTTTTTACTATCTCTAAAACTCTTAAAGTGTGGTTGACACCTAAATCGTTTTCTTCTAGATTTGGTTTTGCAAGTTCCAATAGTTGTTTGTATTTCATATTTATTTCACCTTGATCTTCCAATAAACTTCTTCTTTTTCCTTGGACGATAATACACTATCCAGTTCAGGGTAAAGGAGCCTTTCCTCCATATTTTTATGCCTTTCTAAAATACCATACAATCCAGCAATATCTATTTTATTACTGTTTTGTTTCAATGATTGTTGAATTTTATTCATGTGCTCCAAAATATCTGTGTGTTCCCCCCTTATTGTTTGAAGAATGGGCAGTATGTCTCCTGTTTTATATTTGTACTGTGAATATAACAACTCTTCCTGGTGGAAATGTATAATCAAAGCTCTATTCAATTCTTTAAATAGTTCTTTTGTTTTCTTTGAACCATCGTGTTTATGTTTTTTGAAGTCATTAAGTAAGGAAGCAATCCTTTTGTGATCTTCAACGAACAGACCGGTTACATTTATTCTTTGCATTTGTTTCATATTCATCACCTTTAGTATCTTTTGTATACTAAATATAAAAACGATACTTATTTATATAGGTAATAGTTTCCTTTTAGATACCATGGATTCAGACTGCACAATATACCAAACTGCCAGCTTTATTGGAAAAAGGTGGACTTTGTTGATTTTACTTGAATTGTATAAAGGGGAGTCTAGACTTAAAAGATATTCTGAGATTAAGAAAGGAATTGTAAATATTACGCCTAAGATTCTTTCTTTGAGATTAAAAGAATTGGAGAAAGAGAAATTGATAACTAAACATATTGATGCTTCTGAATTTCCTGTTAAATGTGAATATGCATTAACTTCAAGCGGCAGGGATTTTATCAGGATAATCCAAGATATGAAAAAATGGGCTTTAAAATGGAAGGTTAATAATATTGTCTGTGAAAAGTCTAATTGTAAAGAATGTAAATTATAATTTTTTCTTTTCGTAGTCTTCTATTGCTTTTTTTAATCCGTCTTGCGCTAGGATAGAGCAATGAACTTTTATACTTGGCAAAGAACCTAACTCTTTGATTATATCTTCTTTTGAGATTTTCTTTGCATCTTCTAATGTCATTCCTTTAGCTAATTCACAAACAACATCAGATGTACTTATTGCAGCAACACAACCGAATGTTTGTACTGAAATATCTTCAATTATTTCTTTTCCGTCTTTTTTGCCTACTTTTATGTATACATACATCATATCACCACAAGTAGGGTTTCCAACTACTCCTGTAGCGTCAGGATCTTTCATTTTTTTCAGATATTTTGGATGTTTGAAGTGTTCCATTACTTTTTCGGTGTACATTAAAAATCACCTCGTGATTTTTGATGCCTAAAAATCTTTGATTTTTTTTGCATGTTAGTTACCCTCCCATAAAGGACTTAACGCCCTTAAGTCTTTGACTGCTTCTTTAAGATGAGTTATTGTATAATCTAACTCTTCTTTTGTTGTGTATTTTGATAATGTGAATCTTATTGAGCCATGAGCTGTTGCTGCTGGAATTCCCATTGCTGTTAAAACGTGAGATGGTTTAAGTTCCCTGCTTGAACAAGCTGAGCCTGTTGAAACTTCTATTCCTTTGTCATCTAATCTTAACAATAATGCTTCTCCTTCTATATATTTGAAGGTTATGTTAATGTTGTTGCATAATCTTTTAGTTTTTGAGCCGTTAAGTACTGTTTCTGGTATTTCTTTTTGTATTTTTTCTATGAAATAGTCTTTTAAGGTTCCCATCTTCTTTATATCTTCTTTTTTTACTATCTCAACTGCTTTTTTGAAGCCAATTATTCCTGGGATGTTTTCTGTTCCTGGTTTTAATTGGTGTTCTTGTGAACCTCCATGCATTAAAGGATGTATTTTTGTTCCTTTCTTTATGTATAAAGCTCCAATTCCTTTTGGGCCGTGTATTTTATGAGCTGAGAAGCTTGCTAGGTCTATGTTTTGTTTTTTTACATCGATAGGAACCTTAGTAAATGACTGAACAGAGTCTGTATGGAAATAGGTGTTTTTTTCCTGGCATATCTCTCCTATTGCTTCTATATCCTGGATTGTTCCTATTTCGTTGTTAGCGTGGATTATTGAAACTAATATTGTACTTTTTGTTATTTCTTTCTTTAGTTGGTCTAAATCAATTAATCCGTCTTTATCTACGTCTAAATATGTTATTTTGAATCCGTCTTTTGCTAGAGCGTTGCTGGTCTTTTCTATTGCAGGATGCTCTATTTTTGTTGTGATTATGTGATTTCCTTTGTCTTTGTTTGTGTAAGCTATTTCCTGCAATGCTATGTTGTCTGATTCTGTACCACCTGATGTGAAGATTATTTCATCTGGTTCTGCGTTTATTTCTTTAGCTATTGTTTCTCTTGCTTTTTCCAATGCTCTTTTTGCTTCCTGTCCTGATTTGTGCAATGAAGAAGCGTTTCCGTAAATTTCTGTGAAGTATGGCTGCATAGCTTCAACTACTTCTTTGTCTACTTTAGTTGTTGCTCCATTATCTAAGTATATCATTTTCTATGGCAAGCCTCACTGCAGTATTTTTCAACGTGTTTTTTAACTAATTGTAATATTGGTGTGATTGTGTCTTTGTTTAAAGAGTATATTCTTTTTTTTCCTTGTTTTTCAACTTCTAAGAAGTTGCATTCTGCTAGTTTTTTTAAATTGTGAGAGACTTTACTTTGCTCTTCACCTATTGCTTTGCATATTTCATTTACTGACTTGGGACTTAAGGTTAAGGATTCTATAATCCTCATTCTAGTCTTATTTGAGAATATTTCAAAAAACAATTCATATGATGGACAATTCATATGAATATGGAATCATATGTAGTATATAAATGTTTTGGTTTTGAGCAGAAATTGCAAAGCAGGGATTTATTTGTTTCTTGGTGAGGTTTGACACTGATTATTAACACATTTAATTTCTAAATCATAAGGGGAGATGCAGTCCTTACAATAAACCCCTATATATCTTAAATCAGGTAATGGGCAAAATCTATTCCAATTTTTATTAACAACAGAAGCACAATCGCAAGAACTACACCTTGTCTTTTTAATAACACAATCAGAATTCGAACTACATGATTTATCAGGGGTTCCTGCTACCAGTTTATTCAACCCTTTGTTAATCTCTGAAAAGATACCTATAAAACTTAATACAATTAAAATCACTATGATTCCTGTTACAATAAGAATTATCTTTTTTCTTGGATTCATATTATCACCTTGCACTTTAAAAAATTGGCTCTGTAATGTAATCTTGTTCACCTTTGGAAGGGTCCATCTCTAGAGACAAATCTACCTTTGAAGTTATTTTAATAAAAAAACAATCATCTGTAGATAGGTCCAGATTTCCAGAGATGTCTTTTTTAAATTCTTTTAAACAAATAATCTGTTCAGAATCTAAATTAAACTCTTGATTAAACATTCCTTTTATAGATATTAGCTTTTCATATTTGCTTGTTTTTGGGTAATGCACTTGACACCCATCCGATTCATAAATTGCAGGATGAGATGCCTTTGTTTGTACAAATGCTGAGAAAAAGTAAAATAATTCATAATCGCCTTGATTATTTGATAATACTCTTTTAATCTCCCTCTTTTTATTATTTGGTTCTTTAATCCAAAAAATATATTCTCCGCTTTTTTCTGAAGGATATTTTCCATTAGGGGAGCCATATCTCCAGGAACCCATGTCCTTAGAATGGAGATAATTATATTTATCTGTTGGAGAAAAACTGAGACTAAATCTTTCTAAAGAGCAGTTTTCAGGTATTTCTGAAGGATTTTGATTATTATAATCAAATATAAATATATCTGGATTTTTTGTTTCAGTAGTGGGAGTCAATTGAAGATTTGAAGCGGAAAGAGTGAATTCAATTGGTACAGTATAGTAATTTACTTTTCCCATATTTGAAAATATGTAAAAAATAAATATAAATCCTAAGATTCCTGTAATTACCAGGATGATAGCTATGACTAATGTTAAAATTGAGAGCAGCTTTCCTTTTAAGTTATATTTCTTTATTTGAATTAAAGAAACTATTGCAAATATGATGCTTAACAAGATTAATAGAGAAGAAAATATCCCCATAATCATTAAATTCATCTTAAATAAATAATTTATTGTACTTAAGAAAAATGCTAAGATTAATAGAGTGAAAGAAATAATACTTAATTTACTCCACCTCCCTAAATTGTGTTCTTTTTTCATTATTGAAAGAAGCAGAAGAAGTGATATATAAATTTATCTTTAAATTAATTATCCTCACTACAACCACAAACAATCTCTTCATTAGTCACATACTGATAAACATTATAAGCAGCTATTACTCCTTCTGAAACTCCTGTTATTGCCTGCTTGAATTTGGAGTTAGTTACGTCTCCTGCTGCGAAGACTCCTTTGATGTTAGTTGCTGAATCTTCGTTTGTAATAATCTGGTTTTTCTTATCTAATTTAACTCCAATTTGTTTTGCCAATTCAGAAATAGGTATATGTCCTATTTCAACAAATAAAGCGTCTAATTTGAATTCTTTTGAGCCATTGTATGGTTTGTCTAAAACTATGCCATTGACAAACCTTTCTCCTTTTATTTCTGTTATGTTTGTGTTGTTTATGACCTCTATCTTTTTATTGTCTTCTACTCTTTTTAGGTTGATTGGTTCTGCTCTTATTTTTTCTTTTCTATAGAAAATGTAAACTTTTTTTCCGTATTGTGATAATAATAAAGCTTCTTTTGCTGCAGAGTCTGAGCCTCCAACAACACCAATTATCTTATCTTTGTATATTGCACCATCGCATAATGCACAGTAATGGACGCCTTTGCTTGTGTATTCTTTTTCTCCAGGAACTCCTAATTTACGCCATTCTGTTCCTGTTGCCAAGATTATTGATTTGGTTTCAAAGGTATTTTCCTTTGTAAAAACTTTAAAATAGTTGCCGCATTTCTTTATATTTACTACTCTCATTTCCATAATCTCAATACCATAGTCATTTGCATGAGCTTTTACCTTATCAAAAAGATCCATTCCAGTTATTTTCTTAAAACCAGGATAATTTGCAATATCATCTGTTAAGATTATAGTGCCGCCTAGTTTTTCTCCTATTACTGCTGTTTTAATCTGGAATCTTCCGCAATAAATGGCTGCGCCTAATGCAGCTATTCCTCCACCTATAATGATTGTATCGTATTTCATAGGTTTAGAGCTTTTTTTATTGCTTCCTGATCAAAGCCTACAATTATTGTTCCATCTATATCAATAACAGGAACTCCCATCTGACCTGATTTTTCAGTCATTTCGTTTTTTGCTGCTTCGTCTTCTGCAACATTTTTGTCTTCAAACTCTATGTTGTTCTCTTTAAGAAAGTCCTTGGCTTTATGACACCATGGACATGCTTCAGTTGAATACACAATTACTTTTGCCATTTTATTCACCTCTTGCTTAATTTATATATTGACATTTATATATTTTACTGAAATAATCCTGTACCCTTATTAATATCCTCAGTGCACTTTATACAGTAATATAAAGCATCACTCTGATTATTATACAGGTTTTCACCACATAATTTGCATAATTCTTTAGTTTCCATTTTACACCCTTAGTATAAATAATTTAAAAAAGAAAAAGAAAAAAGTTTATTTGTTTATTTGTCAAGCGAAAACCGATAAATCGGTTTTCTGGACCCTCAATTTTCCACTTGCCCTAACCACCATTTAGCGAATGGTGGAAAATTGAGATTCTAACAACATCCGCCGCCACACATGGGTATCACCTCCGTATAGTTTTATATTAAATTGAGCAGGTTAAAGAAAGGGGGTTGACAAAGTGTAAACTTTAATCTGCTCCATTAAAGAATATATAACAGAATAAATTATAACAAATCTATCTTAAAGTATTAAAAAATAAGTTTAAGTGTTAAATATTGCCGATATAAATAAGGTTATTTCAGCCTTTCTTCTGAAAGTAGAAGATGGTCTGTTTCTACTTCGATGAAAGCTTCAAAGATTTGCTTTACTCTTTCATTAGCTGATTCTTCTGCTGCTTTTTTATAGAATTCAATTGCTTTTGTTTCACGAGCATGAGAATCCTCTAAATCTTCTTTGTAATCGTCTGAACAAGGGTCATCTCCTGTTGGAACTGAATCTAACTTAAGTATCTTTTTCCATACAGAAGCGTGCTCTGCTTCTACTTTGCCTAAAGCTTTGAAAAGCTTTTGACCTTCAAGCTCTTTTACTTTCTTTGCAGCGCAGAAATAGAAAGCAGTATTGCTTACCTCAACTTTTAATGCGTATTCTGCATTTGCCTTGTCTTTTTCATTAAGTTCAACATCAAAATTAACTTCTGCATCTTTGAACTCTTTCATGTATTTTTCTTTTGCTCCGCAAAAAGGACAGTTTGCTGGTGCTTTATCTCCAATATAAGGATCTCCACAAATTTCACATCTCCATAATTTTACCATTTTATTCACCTCAATTCAAATTATCTGTAAGGGCTTTTGTTGCCTGCCCTAAATCTTCGCTTTTTTGTAAATATGAACCAGATATAAACAGATTAGCTCCTGATTCATATGCCTGTTTAATTGTTTTATCATCAATTCCACCGTCAACTTCTATCTCTAAATTAGGCTTAAGTTCCCTTAATACTTTTACTTTATCTAATGCTTCTGGCAGGAATTTGCTTCCATAATAACCAGGATTTACAGTCATAACCAAAACTTCATCAATCTGGTCAAGATATGGCTTTATTTTTTCGATTGGTGTTTCTGGGTTTAGTACAAAGCCAATCTTCTTTCCTTTGTTCTTGACAAGATCTATTATCTTTTCAGGTTCTTCGGTAGATTCTATATGAACAAGAATAACGTCTGCTATTTGATGGTTTTTTTCAATCCATTCTTCTGGATTACTGACCATTAAATGAGCTTCGTATCTGCAATTGGTTTCTGGAAGTATAAAATCAAAATCTAAACTATGAGTGGGGACAAATTTGCCATCCATTACATCTAATTGCAGTATTGAGAAATTATTTTTTACTTTATTTATTCTTGTGTTTAGCTCTTCTTGGTTTGTTGCAATTATTGCAGGTATTATTTTGTTTTCCATTGTGCCTAATTCAGGGAAAGATAAAAGGTTTATTAAGTTTACTGTCTCATATCATAATGCCCCATATTAATTCTGTAATGCCCAATATGATATGTGTAAATCCAAAAAATGTTGCTAAACCTAATGTAAGGTTGTGATGTTTAGATAATGGTTTTGATATGAGCGGCAGTTTTTGAGCCCAGTGTTTGTTGCAAGTTGGCATGTGAAGAATTATGAATATAGCTCCAATCATGCCGCTCCAGAATCCGATTGTTTGACCGATTATTTCCATTCTAAACACCTCCGAGTTTACGAGATAATAGGTTTTATTCCTAAAACCTCTTTTATTGCTTAACAAATAAACCGCACCAGCACATGTTTTTGTTTTTCCATGTGTCCTGTATCTTGAAATTACAGGGGCAGATTAATTCTAAGTCCCTTTGTCTTGTGTTGTCTCTTAGCCTGCAGGGGCAAAGTTTAAGGTTGTGTTTCTTTTCGTTTTCTAAAACACCTTTAATGACCATGTCTACATGTTCTTTATCGGGGTTTAACTTAAAGTCATTATTCTCTGTAAATATTTCCCAGGCTTTTCTTAATTCTTCTGGTTCCATATTATAATTCCATTAGGTTTTTTGCTTCTTCTTTATCTATTTCAACATATACTTTATTTGCTTGACATGTTGGACAGATTTCTGGTCCTGCAATACCTAAGTGTATGTCGTTGCATACTGTGCATCTAAAAAACTTTTTAGTCATTTTTTAACCCCCTTAGATTACCCACACCTGCCACAATTAACACATGGATTACAACGTTGAGTACTGGATTCATACTTAATTCCTGTATTGTAATCGTTTGTTTGGTAATCCATTTTATAAATCAACTTCATTAATCCAATAACCATGCACATTGCATAGTTCTATAGCAGTTAGTTTTCCACTGCTTGCTTTAATATGTGCTCCTGCTGCTGGATTAAGAGCTGAGCTTAAATGTGCTCTGCTTACCCATTCTTTATCAACATAAAAATCAACAAATGCTATGAAATGTTCTGATTCCATTGGATGGGCTGTTTCACCTACTTTAACATGAATATCAGTACATCCTTCTCCGATAAGGCCGCATGTTTTAACTATTTTTATTACAGGTATGTGTTTTTCTGTTGAACCTTCGCTTTCAGATGTTTGTATTACATCTTTTTCCTCAAATACTTCTTTTGGTGACTGGCACACAGGACATTTGTCTGGTGCTGTACCATTAATTGAAACATATCTGCAAGTTTTACATATTAATCCTTTCATTTATACCACCTCGTATTTAACCTTCTACAATCCATTCTTCTTCATCTGTATAAAATCCAACTGGATCTTTAATATAATCATACGCTTTGCTTATAAATTCATAATGTGCATTTTCCTGGTCCATCATCCATTTGAAAAATTCTTTTGTTTCTTCTTTATCTGTTTGATTGTGCTGTTCTTTGTAGAAATTGTATGCGCTTTGTTCAAGCTCTAAAGCAGTTTCATGCGCTTTTAAGTCATCGTCACTAAGTTCTGTCTTCTCCTGGAATTCTTTAATTGTAGTTGTAAAAAATCTTTTTGTATCTTCTAATGCGTCTCCTTTTAATTCTATTTTGTTTCCGTTGTCTAGTTTTTCAAGATATTCTTTAATTTCTTCTATATGGATTAATTCCTGATTAGCCAAATATCTGAATGTTTTGGTAACTATTGGATTATTTGTCTTGTTTGATATTTCTTCGTAAATATCATGTCCTTTTTGCTCAAAATCTAATGCTGTTTGGAATGCTTGTTTTAGATCCATTTTCACTCTATTTTATTGAACTTTTCCTTTGGTGCATTGCATACCGGACATGAGTCTGGTGCTCCATCTTCTACTGTATGGCCGCAAACCTGACAGACATAGATTTCTTTTTCATCTAAATCTGTTCCTGTTTTGACTGATTCAAGTGCTTTTTTGTAAAGAGCAGCGTGAATCTCTTCAGCATGAATTGCTCCTTTGAATGATATTAATGCTCCCTGATTGCCTTCTTTTTCTGCTTCTTCAATCATTTTTGGATACATCTCAGTAAATTCGTGAGTTTCTCCGTTTACTGCTTCATTTAGGTTTTCTTCTGTGCTTTTGATTCCTCCTAAAACCCTTAAATGACTATGGGCATGAACTGTTTCAGCATCTGCTGCTGCTCTAAATAGTTTAGCTACTTGTTTAAATCCATCTTCTTCTGCTTTTTTTGCAAAAGCAAGGTATTTTCTGTTTGCTTGACTTTCACCAGCAAAAGCTGCTTTTAAATTTTCTTCTGTTGACATATTTTTACCTCCCCCTTACCAGGGTTATTAGTTCCTTTGTTTTTATATTTTTCCTTATTTTAACTTTAATAATTTAGGCTTGCAGAGTAAGTAACTCTCTGTTGTTATTAATCCGCATCCTTGACATATGTAGAGTTTTGCTTTTTTTGCTATTGTTTTTGGGTCGCACAGGTGGCCTATTTTTGTTGTTTTTTCCTTGCATGTCTTACAAGTAAATTGCTTATTCTCCATTTTTATTAGGTTTAAAGGTATGAATAATAAACTAATCTTTATCTATTAAACAAAAAGTTTAAATACTAAATAAGATATACTAATTACATAATGGTGCATACTGTAATAGCTGCTGTAGGAGATAATATGGACTCATTGTTCATAGGTATTAGAGAGTTTCCTACAAAGAGGATTATTCTTATAACTTCTGAAGACAAGATTGATAAGGCTGAAAAAGCAAAAAAAGATCTTGAAAAGTTTAAGGTTCCTGTACAGATAAAGAAAGTAAATGGAAGTCCATGGGAAACTACTTTTCAGGCTGTAAAAGAGATAAAAGAAGAGATGGGAGATGATAAGAATTTAATAATAAATGCAGCTACAGGTGATGCTGGAGCTCATAAATGCGCTTTGTGTTCTGCTGCTTTTGTTAATGGATTAAAAGCATTTACTGTTAGCGGAGATGAAGTAATGATGATGCCTATATTGAAATTCTCTTATTACAGGATATTAACAGACAAGAAGATGAATATTTTGAAGTTTTTGCATAAGAATAAGGATTGTTGTGCTTCTTTGGATGAATTAAGCAAAAAAGTTAAGATGTCTTTGCCATTAGTCTCTTACCATATAAATGGGAATCTTAAATCTGAAGGTCTTAAAGAGTTAGGGCTTGTAATGGCTGATGAATGGAAAGGAAAGATAAAAGTTTCTCTTACTTTACTTGGGAAATTATTAGTTAAAGGGTATGTTAAATAGAACTACGCTTGGCAGTACTACTATTTGTGACAGTACTGCGCTCCGTGCGATTGGAATATGCGCTAAAGCGAGCAAGGATTCTCACAGGTTAATGTGTTCATTCTGGACTTCGCTTGGCAGTACTGTCATTGACAATGCTGTGCTTCGTGCGAGTTTGTTACATGCTCCTTCAGCCAAGTACTTTCGCAACTTGATCTGTTTGGTTAGGACTACGCTTGACAGTATTGTCAATGAAGTCACTTGCGTTTTCTATATCAATAAATTAAAAATATAACCTATTGCTATTATAGACAATCCAACAACACCAAAGAAGATAGCGATTAGTTTTACTTTCATCACTCTTTTAAGCATAATTGCTTCTGGAAGACTTAAAGCGGCAGTTGCCATCATAAAAGACAAAGCGGTTCCTAATGGGACTCCTTTTTCAAACATAACAACTGCTATAGGAATAATTGCTGCACAATTTGCATAAAGAGGAATGCCAATTATTACTGCTAATGGAACTGCAAATATTCCTGTGCTTGAAATTACTTTTTCTACCAATTCGTTAGGTATAAAACCATGAGCTATTGCCCCTATAGCTACACCTATAATAACATATAACCAGATCATACCCATTACTTTTTTTGATTCCAGCAGACCAAAATTAATTCTCTGTTTAAGGTTTAATTTCTTCTCCTGTTCTTTTGGACCACAACCACATTGATCTGGCTGGCATGAATTGCAGAATCCCTTCATTAAGTGTTTCTCTAATTTTAGTTCTCCTAATATTAATCCAGATAAGGTTCCTATTAAAATACCTGCAGCAATGTACATAAGGGTTATTTTCCATCCAAAAATGCCCCACATTATAACTGCAACATATTCATTAACCAGAGGAGATGTTACTAAAAAAGAGAATGTTACCCCTAATGGAATCCCTGCCTTGATAAAACTGATGAAAAATGGGATAGATGAACATGAACAAAAAGGAGTTATTGCTCCAAATAAAGATGCTAAAAGATTACCTGTACCCAGTTTCCTTCCTGAAAGCCATTTCTTAATCTTTTCTTCTGATACATAGCTCCTTAAGAATCCAATCAAGGTTATCATAACAAACAATAAGAAAAAGATCTTTATTGTATCATATATGAAAAAATGAATGCTTTCTGCAAGTTTTGTTTCTGGAACTAGTTTAAACAGATTATAAACCAAAAGGTCTGTTATTTTTTGTATCATGTTAATATGCCAATTAATGGAAATAACTTATTAATTAATGTTCCTAAAAGTAATGCTATAGCTATTGTTGCTAAAGTAATATATACTGTCCTTTTCCATCCAACTTCTCTGCCTAAAACAGCTATTGTTGCTACACAAGGTATGTAAAGAGAAGTTACTAAGCTGAATACAAAAATCTGTAAGGGGGTTAAAAATGCAAGAAGATTAGGTGTACCTCCTAAAACTATTAACATCTCTAAAGCCATTTCTTTTCTAAAAATTCCAAATATTAATGTTATTCCTGCAGATGCTGGCAATCCTAACAAACCAGACATTATTGGCTCAAAGGGTTTTATCAAATAAGACATTAAGTTATAGTCATTTAATGTACCTATTAATGCTGCACCGATTATTAATATTGGAAATGCTATGTATACAAAATCCTTAAGCCTCATCCATGTTTTCTTTGTAATTCCTTTTATAGAAGGCATTCTGAATGGAGGCATTTCTAAAATAAGGCCTGTATGTTCGCCTGGCAATAGTTTACCCAAAATATATCCTACAGAAAAAATTACAATTAAATCCAGAATGTAAATTAATATTGCAAACTGCCATCCGATATACTTTGCAGTTGCTCCAAGGATAATAGCAGTTACTGCTGAACATGGAACTAAGCAGACCATTACTATTGTTATGAATCTTTCCCTAAATGAAGAGAGAGTTCTTGTTGATAAGATGGCAGGTACGTTACAGCCAAAACCCAGCATAAATGGGATCATAGACTTGCCATGCAATTTTAATTTATGCATCACTCTATCGAGAAGGTAAGCCATTCTTGTCAAGTAACCTGAGTCTTCTAATAATGCCATTAGTATGTAAAATACTGCAATATATGGAATTGCAATTGCCAATCCTGCTTCTATGCCTGTTATTAAACCATGAGTTAAGATAGTTTTGATAATCTGAGTAGGTATTAAATTGATAAAAAAAGTAATAATTGGAGCTATGTATGTCTGGAATCCATTAATCAATAATCCTTCAAGTAATCTACCCATTGTAAATAATATGTAGAATATCGAAGCTAATATGATTATAAGTATAGGTATGCCTGTTTTAGGTTCAATTGTTGACCTGCTAAACCGTTCCTTCCATTTTATTTTTTTCTTTTCTCCGAATGTTGTGACTTTTTCTGCAATCAGAGCAGATTGACCATGAAATTCTTTAGATATGTTTGTAGGACTTAGTGATTTATCATACTTTATCTTAAAGTGATTGAATTTAACTTTATTATCCATTATTTTTTCACATTTATTAGCGAGTTTTTCAATTCCCTTTCCATTTAAACAATCAACTTCTATTACTGGAACCCCTAAAGTTTTACTTAGTTCTTTAGAATTTATCATAATTCCTTTGTCCCTTGCTTCTTCTATGAAGTTTAATGCTATTATTGTTGGTAATTTATGTTCTAATAACTGTAATGTAAGATAAAGATTTCTGGAAAGGTTGTTTGCGTCAATTACATTGATAACAGCTGAAGGTTCTCTACACAAAAGATAATCCATGGTTACTCTTTCGTCCTCTGAAGATTTTCCTAAAGAATAAGCTCCTGGCAGGTCTGTTATTTTTATGTCTTTGAAGTATTTTAAATTGGTTAATCCACTCATAACATCTACTGTTGTTCCAGGATAATTGGATACTGTTGCACCTATACCTGTAAATTGGTTGAAAAGGCAGCTTTTACCTGTATTAGGGTTTGCGACTAGAACAATCTCTTTGTTAAATTTTAAATCATCTATCTTTGGAATTTTATGGCATTTCATTTTAACCCTTTGACATAAATATTAGAACAGATATCCTGGCTTAAGGCTAATTTGGTTCCCTTAACCTGCAGTTCTATTGGACCTTTTCTTATTTTGTTGAGAACTTTAACCTTTGTTTCTGGTACCAAACCTATAGAGTTTATTCTTTCAAGAACCTGCTTATTCTTTATTTTAGTGAATAGTATTGTTGCTTCTGTATTTTTTTTGATAGTGGTGAGAAGACAAGCCTCTTTATTGACATTTGGGATTTTATCTCCATGCGGACAGGTTTTTGGGTTTTTTAGAAATTTTTCCAATTTTTCTGTGGCTTCTGTAGAAACTCCGTGCTCAAGTTTGTCTGCTTCACCATGTACTTTGCTCTTTTTTATTCTTAGTATTTTTGATAAGAAATTCTCTAATATTCTATGCTTATAAATTATATTTTCAGCTTCTTTTATTCCTTTTTTTGTAAGATTTATGCTGCTATAGAGCTTGTATTCGATTAGGTCTAAGCTGGCTAATTTCTTAATCATCTCATTAACGCTTGCTTTAGAAATATTTAGGTCTTTAGCTAACTCTACAGATTTTATAGCCATGTTTCTATCTTTTTGTAGATGATATATCGCCTTAAGATAGTCCTCTTTGCTTATATCTTTCATATAAAGTTAGGTTAGCCTAACATATATATAAATGTTATGATTGTGAGTACATAACCTGGATGACAATGCTGCCTAGCGAAGTCTAAATAAATACAATTGAATGTTAAAGAAGAAAAAAATAAGGCAAAGGGAAATTGGGGTTGCCTTTGCCTTAAGAGGTGTTTAGTCTTTTTTAAGGGGATTGGCTGGCCCGCGGAAAACGAGGAAGAGAACCACGAGCCAGCAAAAATTTACTATGATCGTAATCTTTTAAATCCCTATAGAGATATTATAGTGGGGGGTTTATTAATACGTTATGAAGAGGAGATAAAGAACAAAAATACATAAAGTTTATAAAGAGTAAAAGAGGGTTCTTATTAATAAGATGGCATATGTTTTTGGACCGACATGGTTTTATGGAATAGATTATATATTTGACTTTGTTTCTGTTATTGTGGGATTGTTAATTTCATATTTTTCCTATAAAACTTATAGATATATTTCACAAAAAAAGTACCTTTACTTTGCAGCTTCGTTTTTTTTGGTTGCTTTGGCGTTTATAGCCAAAATATTGGCAACAATTCCTGTTTATTCAAAAGAATTGGCGGTTGAGACTATAGGTTTAGTTACAGTAACTTCGCATGTAATAAATAAAGTTACATGGATCAATCAATTTGGTGTTTCTATAGCCAGATTAGTTATGCTGTTTGCTTTTTTGATACTGGTATTGGTTTCTTTAAAGATAAAGGATAAGAAAGTAATTGCGTTGCTTGTGTATTTATTAGTTATATCTACAACTCTTGTAAGCGCATCATATGTTGTTTTTCACGTAACATTGCTGCTTATGCTGGGTATCTTGTCTTTGAATTACAGAAGGAATTACTTAAAGATTAAGTCATTAAATGCAAAGATGGTTATGTATTCATTTATCTTACTGTTTATAAGCCAGGTATTCTTTATATTTGAAGGATTAGTTAAACACTTTTATGTTATAGGAGAGAGTGTTCAATTAGTTGGTTATTTGATATTACTTATTGCGATAATAAGGATGTTTATAAAAAAATGAGTAGCAGAAGAACAAAGATTGAAATCATACACGATATTTTAAGTGCGATACAAAAAAAAGGTGGTAAGATTAAACCAACTCACCTACTTTATAAGTCAAACTTATCCTATAAAAAGATGCTTGAATATGTTAAAGAATTGATTTCTAAAGATATGGTTGGTGAAGAAGAGGTTAAGGGAAAGAGGATGTATTCTATAACAGATAAAGGCGCTGTTTATATTCAGGAGTTTAAGAAGATTAAAGAGTTTAGTGATAGTTTTGGACTGTAAGGACGAAACTAAAGAAATTTATGAAGTAAATTTCGCATAGTTTTGGGTTGTAGTTTAATAAGAATTTATTTTTTCTTAGGTTGTTTACTGCCTCTAAGCCACCATCAGACCAGCATAACATTTATAAACCTAGAATACAGCATAAATTCATAGGGGGTTGAACAAGAGGTATTTGAAATGGATAAAAAAAATGCTAAAATAAGCTCTGATAATGCATTAATTGTATTTCAGGGAAAGAATATCAGGAGAATATGGCATAAAGATGAATGGTGGTTTTCAGTAGTTGATGTTGTTAAAGTCTTAACGGATAGTGTTGATGCAAAAGATTACTGGTATAGGTTAAAGAAAAGAGAGCTAGAATCTAGCGAAGTTGAGTTATCGACAATTTGTCGACAACTGAAATTACCTGCTGCTGATGGTAAGAAATACACTACTGACTGTGCAAATACAGAATCAATGTTCAGAATTATACAGTCTATTCCTTCAAAAAGGGCTGAGCCTTTTAAAAGATGGTTAGCAGAAGTTGGCTATGAACGAATACAGGAGATAGAAAACCCTGAATTGGCCCAGGAGAGAGCAAAGGAATATTATGAACTTAAGGGCTATCCTAAAGACTGGATTGAGAAAAGGTTAAGGGGCATAGCAATAAGACAGGAACTTACAGATGAGTGGGGGGCAAGGGGAGTTAAAGAGAAAAAGGAGTATGCTATCCTTACAAATGAGATTTCAAAAGCAGCCTTTGGTGTGCCTATTAAGGCCCATAAGAAGATAAAAGGGTTGGATCCTAAATTTAAGAATCAAAACCTGAGAGACCATATGAATGATTTGGAGTTAATTTTTACTATGCTTGGAGAGAAATCCACTACAGAGATAACAAAAGCAAGAGATTCTGAGGGATTTGAAGAATGTGAAGATTCATCGAAAGAAGGTGGAAGGATTGCAAGAAATGCAAGATTGGAGCTTGAAAAGAAGACAGGCAAAAAAGTAGTAAGTTCTCAGAATTATCTAGATATTAGAAATAAAGAGAAGAAAAGATTGAGTTAATATATTACTTCTTCTTAGGTTCCTTCACACTTCCCCGAAGCCAAAATGTTAAGAGGTACACGAATGGTGTGTCTGCTAAAGCTACAACTACCTTTAGAAGATAGTAAGGAACTATTAATGTGAATAGGTAAGCAACATTAAATTTAGGGCTTGTGTTTAGAATTTTAGGTAACCAAGGTACATAGTAAAGAGCAATGAACATAAATAAAACACTGTCTATTAACTGAGATACTATGGTTGAAGCGTTGTTTCTTAGCCATAGGAATTTTCCATGGGTTTTCTGTTTCCAAAAGTTGAATGCCCATACATCATGCATCTGGCTTATTAAGAATGCTGTGATGCTTGCTATGAAGAATCTTAAGCTCATCCCAAAGACTGGGTTGTATTGGTCTGCCTGAACATAGCTTCTTGCAGCGAAAGGAAGTTTTACTGCCATAGCTGTAATTAATAAAACAAATAGCATACAGATAAAGCCTACCCAGATGAATGTTTTTGTTTTTTCCTTTCCGTGAACTTCTTCAACAGCGTCAGTTATTAAGAATGTTATAGGATATGCAAATATACCCACAGAAACCTGAATGAACCAGAACTGAGTTATTTTCCCGCCTATTAAGTTAGCGGCTATTAATGAAGCTACAAATAAGCCTAATAATAATTTTGTTTTAAACTCTAAATCCCATTTCATCAAAATGGGTAAGTTAAGGTTGGATTTATAAGTGTTTCTGTTAGTGAATTTGTGAGGGAATAATGGGTTTTATAACTTGTGACAATGCTGCGCTTCGTGTGAATTAGGTATTAGATTATACGAGCAAGGATTCTCACAAGGCAATGTGTTAATGAGTACTTCGCTGGGCAGCATTGTCGTTTAAGTTGACTGAAATAGAAAAATTAATATAAACTAAAATAAATATCAGTTATATGGCAAAAGACTGGAAAAAAGAAGTTTCTAGAGACTGTATTGCATTTGGTTCTATTCCATTCTATTTTATTGTTATGATTAGGTCTATTATCGGGAGATATGCTATTTTTGTCTATCAGTTATTGATTGCTTTTGTTGTTTTGGTTGTTTTGTCTAAGATAGTTAAGAAATCTGATATATATGTTGCAAGGACGTTTGTTTTGGTGGTTTTTACTTCTTTATTTTACCAGCATAACCTGTATACAATATTTGCTTTTTTGCTTTGGGGTTTAGTGATTGTATCTTCTAATTATCTGAAGGTTAAAAGAAATGTTATAATCAAAGGAACAATATTAGGAATTATTGGTTCTGGGATTGCTTATTATCTTGCGCAGTTTTTGCCTGTATTTTAAAGAAGAAATATAAGCCCATAGCAAACATCACTATATTAAGCCATTGGCCCATCGATAATCCAAGGATAAGGCCTATTTCTCCTGGATCTCTGAAGAATTCTGCGAGAAACCTTAATGTTGAATACATTAAGACAAAACTCCAGAACAATATTCCTTTTTTTAACTTTAAATCTTTAATGAACCATAAGGTTGAGAAAATAATTAGGTTTTTGAAGCTCTCGTATAATTGGGATGGGTGCCTGCAACCTTCATAGTTTTTGAATTTAACACACCAAGAAACGTTAGTTATTCTTCCTACAAGTTCTCCATTTATGAAATTTGCTATCCTTCCTAGGATAAGTGCAAAAGCTAAAGGTATTACCACTATGTCTGCTAAATCATAAAATTGTATTTTTCTTTTTTTACAGTACATATAAGCTGCGATTGCTGCTCCAATTAATCCTCCATGAAAACTTAAGCCTCCATGCCATATTGCAATGATCTCAAAAGGGTTTGCTAAGTAATATTTTAAGTTGTATACTAATACTTCAAATATCCTTGCTCCTAAGACAGTTCCAATTATTAAATAAAACAATAGATCTAATACATCATCTTTTGTTAAATTTAATTTTCTTTGCTTAGCTAAATATATAATGAAAAAATAAGCAAGTATGAATCCTAAAGCATAGATTATACCATAGTATCTGATTTCTAAAGGTCCTAGCCTTAATAATGTTGGATTGATATTATGATAGAACATTTTTACCCAGCTCATAGAAATAAATCCTGTTAAATGCTATTAACAGAAAAACTGCGATTAAAGATACTATGTTTAGTGTTTTCAGGTAAATACCCCCATATGCTGCAAGTATTTCCTGATTTGTGAAGATTGTGAATTTTAGGAGTAGATGTATGATGTTATAGAATATGAGATATATCAAGATTAGGGCGATGTTCCATACTATAAACATACCATACTTATTTATTTTAGTGAAGAGTATTTTAAAACTGCTCTTTAATGGTTTTTCTTTTTTATTAATGAAAAAAGTATGGCTTATGTTTATTATCGAGTAAAGGAAAAATAAAAATGGAATTAATAGAATTAGGGTAATGGGGGCTAAAGCTTCTTTTTGTATCAGTAATGTTAAAATTCCAAGTAGTATAAGGGCTGTAAAAACAAATAGGGCTAATATTGAGAGATTTAACAAATAGAATTTGCCTAGTCTTTTTAGAGTGAATTTTCTTTTTTCATATAAGTTTGTTATGAAATTCAGAATTTTCAATTTTAGTAGGGAATATATAAATGTGATAAATGCATAGTATACTACAGGATAAATTAAAACAAACACTAACATTCTTGTTTGTGTTTTGAAAAGTTCTGTTAATTGCTGAGGGTCGGAGGGTATTAATGATCCAAAATATTTCCCTATGAACATTATTACAGCCAAAAAGATAAAATCCAGAACGAGTGTATATAAGTAGATGTTTGGATTTTTTTTGATAATATTGAATACTCTAAGGAAAGAAGATTGTTTGAATTTTTCTAATTTTTTCATTTTAGCTAAACATCAATAATTCAGGTCTTAATATTAACAATAAGCCTAAAACCAGCATCATAAATCCTGCAATGAATTTCATCCATTTACCTTGTTTTTCTGTCAGTTTTTTAGATCTTAATGTAATTACTGCTATTGTGAATACTATCATATCATCAATCATGTACATTAGTATGTATAAGAATAGATAAGCATAATATGAAAAGTTTGATAAGTTACTTAATGTTAAAATTTTAGTATATATTGCAGGGAAACCTGCTGTGCATAATAATTCTATTGAGTTAACAGTAAATGCCAAAACTATTACGCTTAACAAGGCTATAGGCAATGCTGATTCGTGGACAACTTTCCTCATCTTTTCGAAAAGTTTTGGTTTAGCAGATTCAGGTATACTTAAAGATGGTCCTTTCTTAAAGAAGAAAAGATCTTTTATATTGATTAATCCTAAAATAACTGCAACTGAACCTACAATAATCCTTAAGTAGGGGAGGAAACCTATAAAGAGGAATAGATTAAGCCATGCTGCAAGGAATATATAATAAACTATTCCTGAAACCAGAATAAATGTTCCCCCTATTATGAACATTCTTTTTCTTGATTTAGTGTAGACTAATAAAGCTAATAAGAATAATAATACCCACATTGCACATGGGTTAAAACCATCCAATAACCCTATAATTATTGTGATTACTGGCAGAGATATTTTTGATGTGTCTATTTCACCTATTACTGGGAGGGTTATTATTTTTTCTTCTTCTTTAGATGGGCAGGCTGTTAGGTTTTCTCCCAAACTATCCATTAAATCTACGCCGCCTTCTTCAATGTATTTTGTAACTTCTTTTTCAATCTCTTTTCCTCTTACTTTTTCGTTGTCAAATCCCACTATTGACTTGTGGCCTATGAAGAATGTGGGGACTCCTACAACCTTTGTTCCGCAAGCTGTACTCATTGAAACGAACAAATCTGCATTTTCTTTATTGTACCAGGTTTCAAAAGACTGGATAGTTAGTTCTGGATATTTATTTTCTAATTTTTCCAAGAAAGGCTTTGCATCAGCACAATGTGGGCAGCCTTCTCCATAAAAATAATAAAGATTTACGTCATGTTTTTCGTTTTCAGCGTAAACACTAATTAAAGTTAATAAAAGTATAGATAATAGTATGAAAGGTAATTTTTTCATTAAGTTTGTAGTGAAGGTATCTTTTATAAAAAGGTTTTGTTTTAACCCAATTTAAATTCAAAAAAATTTACTGAAATTTTTAGGAAATTACAAAGATATTCATCCACAATCATAGGTGGTGAGGATTTCTGCCTTTGCAATTTAAACATAACATTTATAAATGTGCTATGGGATTCTTTTTTGTTATGGGGAAAAATGATTTAATAAAAAGTGCGATAGCTATTCTTGTTATTATTATATTGGCTGTTTTGATTGCTAATGTGAATAAGTTGATTTCTCCTAAAGTGCCTGTAACTAGTGAAGGATTAGCTACAGATACTACAAATATTAAAGAAACAAGAGATTATGGAGAATGCTTTGAGAAAGACTTAAATACAGTTATTTTTGTTTACTCTAATTCCTGCCCTTATTGTAACAAGATGAAGCCTTTAATTGAAGAATTGGAAGGCGAGGGTTACAAATTCTATTGGGCTGAGAGTTCTGACAGTGAAGCAAAAGAAATTGTAAGTGGTTGTTTTAGTGATTTACTTGGCGGTTATGTGCCTCAATTTATCTGTCCTGCAACAGGAACAGAAAAGACAGGTGCAATGAGCAAAAATGATCTGAAGAAATTTGCTGATAATTGTGTATAAATTAAAATAGGGGGGGATTAAAAAATGGAAGAAAAACATCATGTTGAACATAAAGAAGGAACACACCATCATAGTGAACATAAAGAAGAAACTCATCATATGGAGCACAAACATCATGCAAAAAAGCATGTTAAAGTAAAGAAAGCTGCAGTGTGGATGAGCATAAGTGCAATCTTAGCTGTTCTTTTGATAATTTCTATAGTTACAGGCGGTTTTAAGGGTGGTAGTAAAACATTATCCTCACAAGAAGCAGCAGAGAAAGCCCTTGTGTATATAAATAATAATTTATTACAGCCAGGGACTAGTGCTGGCGTTAATGGTATTGAAGATAAGGGCAGTTTATACAACATTAAACTTGATATAGGTGGACAAGAATATGATTCTTATATCACAAAAGATGGTGGATTGTTGTTTCCAAGCGCATTTAATCTTGAAGAGGCAGTTGAAGCTCCGGCTCAACAGGCACCTGCTGAACAGGCACCCCCAGCTGATGTTGAAAAAAGCGATAAACCAGAGGTTCAGCTTTTTATAATGTCACATTGTCCTTTTGGGACACAAGCTGAAAAGGGAATAATTCCTGTAGCTGAATTACTAGGCGATAATATTGATTTTGAAATTAAGTTTGTGAATTATGCAATGCATGGCGAGACAGAAGTAAATGAACAATTAAACCAGTATTGTATTAAGGCTGAACAAAATACAAAATTCTTGCCTTATTTGAAGTGTTTCCTTAAAGAAGGAGATAGTGCATCCTGTTTAGCTGAAACTAAGGTAGATGCAACAAAGCTTGCATCTTGTGTTGAGAAAACAGATACTGAATTTAAGATAACAGAAAACCTGGAAAATCCAACTGGAAGGTATCCTGCTTTTTTAATAGATGATGAAAAGAATAATGAGTATGGAGTCAGAGGATCACCAACATTAGTTATTAATGATGCAGTTGTTAACAGTGCAAGATCACCTGCTGCTTTCTTAACAACTATCTGTTCTGCATTTAATACTGCTCCAGAAGAATGTGATGAAGTACTTTCAGATGCAAATCCTTCATCAGGTTTTGGTTATTCAGAAGAAGCAGGTAGTGCGACTGCAGCTCAGTGTGGTTAGACCTTGAAGTGATCGTAACCTTTTTTTATTATTAATTTTTCTTTTCCTTTTTCGTATAAGTAAACTCCTTTTCTTTTTGTTATTTCTCCTACTAAATAGCCTTTTACTTTGTTTAGATTTTTTTCAGAAACTGTGTAGACTAGTTCGAAATCTTCTCCGCCGTAAAGGGCATAATCTGCTGCGTTTGTCTTTAAGGCTTTTGCTGCTTTTCTTGTATTGTCTTTGATTGGGATGTTGTTTTTGTATATGATTGCTCCAACATTGCTTTGATTGCAGATGTGCTTTACTTCTGATGCTAAGCCATCTGAAACGTCAATCATTGCATTTATGTATTTAATGAAAGGCTTTATTTTTTTTGTTTTTGCTTTTGGTTCTAAATGTTTCTTTTTTACTTCATCGTGCCCTTTTATTTTTTTTAGGAACAAATTTAATCCTGCTGTTGAAGAGCCTAAATCTCCACTTACTAATATGAAATCTCCTGGCTTTGCATGAGACCTTAAGCATAGGTTTTCTTTTTTTACTTCTCCAATCATATCAATATCTATCACTAATTCTTTTCCATGAGTTATATTTCCGCCTACAATCTCTACTTTGTGTTTATTTCCTGATTCTCTCATTCCTTTGTAGATTCTGTCTATTATATCTACGTTGAGTTCTTTTGGGAGGACTAAAGATACTAAAGCATATTTTGGAATTCCCCCCATTGAACCAATATCAGAAACATTAATTTCGATTGCTTTTTTGCCTACCTGTTCTGGTGTGAAGTATTTGAATGAGAAATGGTCTCCCTCTACGATTGTGTCTGTTGTTATTAGCATTAATTTATTTCCAAATTTAATTACAGCTGTGTCGTCTCCTATGCCAACTAGGATGTTCTGGTCTTTGGATTTCTTGTAGATTCTTTTTATTAATCCGAATTCTCCTATTTGTTTTAGTTTCATTTTATAAGAAATAAGTTTAGTTAGAATATAAATGTTGTGTTTGTGAGTGATTTTGAGATTTTTCTTCTAAATTTTCTCTTTAGATTCTTTATTAATCTTAACAGAACAGAACTTACCGCACATTGAACATACTTCAGGGTCATCGGGCTGACATCTTTTTCTTATGGCTTCTGCTTTTTCTGTGTCTATTGCAAGTTCCATCATCTTTTTCCAGTCTAGATTTGCCCTTGCTTCTGACATCTTATCGTCCCAGTCTCTTGCTCCTTTAATTCCTTTTGCAATATCTGCTGCGTGTGCTGCTATTTTACAAGTTACAACTCCCTCTTTTACTTCTTCTATTGTTGGAAGCCCTAAATGCTCACTTGGTGTTACATAGCATAAGAAATCTGCACCATGCATTGCTGCTAATGTTCCTCCAATAGCTGAAGTTATATGATCATAACCAGGAGCAATGTCTGTTACTAATGGGCCTAAAACATAAAAAGGTGCATTGTTGCACATTTCTTTTTGTAGTTTAATATTGTGTTCTATCTGGTCTAATGGAACGTGACCTGGTCCTTCTATCATTGACTGAACGTTTTCCTGGAAAGCTTGTTTTTGTAGTTCTCCTAGTTTTTTTAGTTCATGTAATTGCGCTTTATCTGTTGCATCTTTTAAGCATCCTGGCCTTAATCCATCTCCTAAACTTAAAGTAACATCATATTTCTTTGCCCAGAATAAGATTTTATCAAATGATTCATATAATGGATTTTCTTTGTTGTTATGTTTCATCCATTTTATAAGAAAAGAACCTCCTCTTGAAACAACACCTGCTAATCTTTTTTCTGATAGTTTTATAACGTCTTTTGTTATTCCTGAATGGACTGTTATGAAGTCAACGCCATCCATGACGTGTTTTTTAATGCCTTTTATTAAATCGCTTTCTGTCAAGTCAACTATTGTGTCTTGTTCTATTGCTGCCTGATATATTGGAACAGTTCCTATTGGGACAGTTGAATTTTTTATTATTGCTGCCCTTATTTCATCTATATTTCCACCTGTGCTTAAGTCCATTACTGTGTCTGCTCCGTATTTTACTGCAATATTTAGTTTGTTTAATTCTTCATTGATGTCTATTCTATTTGGAGAAGATCCCAGGTTAGCATTAATCTTTGTTTTTAGTCCTTCTCCAATACCCATCGGTTTTAAATTTTGATGAAGAGTTGAAGCAGGAATTACTATTTTTCCTTCTGCTATTTTTTTCATTAAATCTTTTACATTGATATTTTCCTCTTTAGCAACTTCTTCCATCTCTTTGCTTACATCATTAAATTTTGCTTTTTCTAATTGAGTCATTTTAATTTGTTTATGAATTTTTTACATTCAGCTTCAACATCATCTTTTGTAATTATTGCTGAAATAACTGCTGCTGAAGTTGCTCCTGCCTTCACCACATCGTCTATATTTTCTAAGTTAATTCCGCCTATTGCGACTTGAGGTATAGTTACTGCTTTTTTAATGTCTTTTATTAATTGTAATCCTGCTGCAGGACCTGCATCGAGTTTTGTCTTTGTTTCGAATATTGGTGAAACACCAATGTAATCTGCACCTTGGTTTTCTGCATCTTTTGCTTCTTTGACGTTATGCGCTGTAAGGCCTATTATTTTGTTTTTTAACAATAATCTTGCCTGTTCATAAGGCGTATCGTCCTGACCTAAATGAACACCGTCTGCGTCTACTTCCAAAGCAATATCTACTCTGTTATTTATTAGAAATATTGCTTTGTCTTTACACAATTCTTTTATTTTTATGGCTTCTTCAACCATCTCTTCTTTTGTTTTTTCTTTTTCTCTGTATTGAATTATTTTAACTCCTGCTTTGATTGCTGATTTAATGTCGTCAAGAATTGTCTTTTTTGTCAGCTTACTGTCTGTGATGAAATAAAGATTAATTTCATTCAGTTGAGGTTTCATTTTCTGTTGTTTCTTCTTTGGACTCTTCTTTAGTTTCTGGTTCTTCTGTTGTTTCTTCTTCCTTAGGCTTTTCTTCAACCTCAGGTTCGCTTTGAGACTTCGTCTCTAACCTGTCGGAAATAGCTTCGCTATTTCTGAGCACACCAGAAATGTCTTTGTCATTTCTAAGTGCCTCAGAAATCTCTGATTTCTGAGATTTTGTTTCTGTCTGTTTTTCAAGTCTTTCCATATCATGAATGTCTGTTTCATTCAAGTTGTATATTTCGTCGTAGAATGATTGTTTGTAACTTCCAGGACCTGTACTGTTTCTTGATGCTAATTCTCCAGCTATTCCGAAACATACAAGTGCTGATGCTGCAGCTTGCGCATAGTCTTTATCTACTGCTGCAAAAGCCCCAATTACAGATGCTACCATACAGCCTGTTCCTACAATGCTGCCCATCATTTTATGTCCATTTTGACAAATATAAACATCAGAGCCATTTGTAACAATATCTTCTTCTCCTGTTATTACAACAGTTGCTTTTTTATCATTAGCCAGTTTTTTTGATACATCGATAAGGTTTGCCTCAACTTTAGTTGATTCAACGCCTTTTGTCTGTACTTCTTCTCCTGCTAATTTGGCTATCTCAGATGCATTTCCTTTTATGATATCTATTTTTAATTCATTTAATAATTCTAATGCCTTTTCATCCCTTAATTTAGTTGCTCCTACGCCGACTGCATCTAAAACAATAGGTATGCCTTTTTCATTTGCTGCTTTTCCTGCTATTTTCATTGATTCTATTAATTCTGTTGTTAATGTACCTATATTAAGAACTAAAGCTCCAGCAATTTTTGCCATATCTGCTGCTTCTTCCTTTGCATGAGCCATTACTGGCAAAGCACCTATTGCCCTTACTATATTTGCACAATCATATATTGTAACCCAATTGGTTATATGATGTACTAATGGTTTTTCCTGTTTTATTTTCTTAAGTAATTCTGCTGTTTCAGTCATTTTTCATCCCCCCTATATGTTAGAAATAGGTTAATGTATGTGTGTTTTAAAAGCTTTTGTTTTAAAAATGGCTGTGTTCAAAAAGTCCTACTACGCTGACCAAAACCCTAGCCTAAAGGCATAGGAGCTTGGTCAGCTCCGTCCTGGCCATGCCATGAATGCATTTGGCATTAATGGCATTCATGGCACAGACGGCCTTTTTGAACACAGCCTTTTTAGGAGGAGAGGTAATAATAAACTTTATAAATACCCCTTTAGTCTCATAAAGTAGAGGGGGATTAATATGAGCAATATCAAAGTATTAGAAGAACTAAGAACATTTGAAAAACAAGAAGAAGGCAAATTAGAGAAAATTCAAGCTGATTCTTTGGATGAAGTAGATAAAGCAAAGAAAAATATTGATAAAAAGCTAGAAGAATCCAAGGAAAAAGAGCAAAGCAAAAAAGAAGAAGCTGTAGAGAAGATTAAGAAAGAAGCCAAAGAAGAATCTGAAGATATTGTTAAAGAATACAAGAAAAAGATAGTAGAACTTGAAAAAAAGTCTTCTAAGAATTTTGAAAAGGCTACAGATAAGATATTCTCTGTTATATTAAATAAAAATGTCTAGGCCAGCTAAAATATATCATACAACAGTTATCCTAAAAGAGGATAGAGTAGATGAACTTATAAAAAAAATTTATGAGTTAGGATTATGTGAGTTGAAGGAATCTAGCGCTGACCTTTCTTCAAAATATTCTTATGAAATTTTTAAAAATTTAGATGATATACAAACCAGATTTAATTTTATTATTGATTCTTTGGAAGAATACAAAGAGATTATCCAGCCAGAAAACAGGATAAAACAATTATGGTCTCCTGATGCACCTAAAAAGCATAAAAGCATGGTTCATTCAACTGAAGAAATAATAGAGGAAGTTGAATATCATCTTGGCCTGATAGAGCCTAAGATTTTAGAGAGATTGAATAGATTACAAAAAATTAAAGATCAAATCCAGGAGAATAAATTCACGATTTCTAATTTATCATTAATACCTGATGTAAAAACCAACATGTTTAAATCTTCAGATAATATTAAAGTTTTTACTGGTCTTGTTACTATTGATTCTTTTCCTAAAATAAAAAGTGAACTGATTTCAAAGGCAGTAGTTAGTGCTGAAAAATCAGGCAAAACCCAGTTTTTCCTTACTATATTTTCTTCATTACAGGAAGCACAACCTATTGAGAAAATTCTTCATAGTGTTGGTTTTGAAACTCTTTCAATACCTTATGAAGATAAAAATCCTACTGAAATAATAGCTAATTTGAAAAATGAGATTGAAAAATTAGAAAATGAAAGGGCGAAGATAAATAATTTCTTTATTAAGACTCGCAAAGTTTATGATAAGAAATTTGCATTATTAAGCGAAGAACTTGAGATTGCAAGACAAAAGCTACTTGCTTTAAAGAATTTTAAGACAACCAAAGCATTTTCAGTTTTGGATGCATGGGTTCCTGAAAAAGACTTTGAGACCTTTCAGAATACTGTTAAGGAAATTTCAAAACAATATTATATAGAGATTGATGAAAAGGACGATAGCCCTACATTATTTAATAATTCTAAATGGGTACAACCATTTGAGATTATAACTAACCTTTATTCCCCTCCAAAGTATAAGGATTTTGATCCAACTATATTGATTGCAATCACATTTACTTTATTTTTTGGTTTCATGTTGACAGATGTAGCTTATGGAATACTTTTACTTTTACTAGGGGTTGTGATGTACAGAGGCATTGGGAAGTATAATGAAACTTCAAAAAGATTTGCTACTTTGCTTATATTTTTTGGAATATCTACTACAATGCTGGGTATGGTATTTGGCTCTTATTTTGGTGATTTTTTCCAGAAAATGGGAATAAATATGCCTATGTTAATAGATCCTATGAAACAGGTGATGGTTGTTTTGGTAATATCACTTGGATTAGGCGCTATACATCTTGTAACTGGGTTAGTGATAGGATTTACTGAAAATATTCGTAAAAGAAAAGTAAAAGATGCATTTGCTCAACAAGGAGTTTGGATGTTTTTTACTATTGGTTTATTATTGGTCTTAGTAAAACAAATGATTCCTGCATATATTGCAATGGGAATTGCTGTTGCGTTACAGTTGATATTTAACTTTATGGAAGGAGGAGTTGTAATATCTATATTATCTATCTTTAACTTTACAGGATTTGTTGGTGATTTATTTTCATATGCAAGATTAATGGCTCTTGCTTTAGGTACAGCAGGAATTGCATTGGCGGTAAACTTTATAATTGCTCTTGCTGTAGGATCAGTACCTTATGTTGGAATTATTTTTGGAATTGTTATCTTTATTGGAGGGCATTTATTCAATCTCTTAATGAACGGACTTGGGGCATTTGTCCATACAACAAGACTTCATTTTTTAGAGTTATTTACTAAATTTTATGAAGGCGGAGGAAGGTTGTATAAACCTTTCAAAGCTGAGAGAAAAAATACGTATATATAAAAAATATATAGGAGGTTAAGACAATGGTAATTGGAATGGGAACTGTATATGCTGTAAGTGGAGCAGCTATCGCATTAGGCGTAGCAGGTGTAAGCACAGCATTAGGAGTTAGAGCAGCGGGTGTTGCAGGAGCAGGAGCGGTTGCTGAAAAGAAAGAGAATTTCAAAAACGCTTTGATTTTGCAGGCATTACCACAAACCCAGACAATCTATGCATTTATAACAGCTTTGCTGATATTAATGGGTGTAGGTTTACTAGGTGGTGGAGCTAAAGACGTAACAATTGCACAAGGATTAGTTATGTTCGGTGCAGGTCTTGCAGTAGCTTTAACTGGTATATCAGCTATATCCCAGGGAATTGTATCTGCTAGTGGAATTGTAAGCTGTGCTAAAACACAGGATGCATTTGCACCTAGCTTAGTGTTTTCCGGACAGTGTGAAACACCAGCAATTTTTGGGTTTATCATAGCGCTGATGTTGTTAATAGTTGGAATAGGAGTTTTAGGTTAAAATTTGAGAAAAAGCCTAAACACTTCGTGTTTAAGGTCACTCAAATTTTAACTCTAATCCTCCCCACTAGTTAATAACTATTGTGCGTGCCCCTCCCCTACGTGGGATGTGGAGAGACGCACAACTAGATTTGGCGTTGGAAGTATAGTTGATAGGCAAGATATAATTATAGTTTAGTTGGAGGCAAAAATGGAAACATTTGGAAATATTGAGGCTCTTAAAGGAGCTATTGAGAAGAAATATTCTTCGAAAATAAAAGAAGCAGAAAAGGAAAAGTCGAAACAATTAGCAGATATAGATAAAGAAGTAAAGAAAAAGCTAGACCTTTTGAAATCACATATGAAGACATCAACTGAAGCAGAGGTTAAGAAAACACACTCAATGATTCTGAGCGGAGAGAAACTTAAAGCAAAGAAGGAATTTGAAGAGAAAAGAGAAGAACTTATTGAAAATGTGTTTAAAGAAGCTGATAAAAAGGCAAAGAGCATTGCTCACAGCAAAGAATATCTTGATTTTGTGGAATCTAATCTGCCAGGTGGAGAATTTTCAGCTATAGGGGACAGCAATTACTATGAAAAAGCTTTCCCTAATCTTGAAATTGATAAGGATATTATTGGAGTTAAGTTTGAATCAAAGGGAGTAATATATGACTTTACGTTAAATAATATAATTGCTTCAAAAAAGGATATTTTAAGGCATGAGGTAAGTAAAGTACTATTCAAATGATTAATACAACATTAAATGTAACAAATGCTTTATTGAATGCAACTAATAGTAGTTTGCTAAATGCTAGTTCAACCTCTAAGTTTTTTAGTATGTTGAATAATCCTCCAATGATGACATTTGTTCTTTCTATTTTAGCAGTTGTTGTTATTATGGTGTTTGTTGTTAAGAGTGTTTCACCTTTAACTCATTTTATCTATGCAAATGCAAGAATTCATGCAAGGAGCAATTATGTTGTTACAGATTCATTATTATTGAGTTTGATGGAAGCTAAATCCTTAAAAGAATTTAGAAGTCAGTTAAGGGAGACTGATTATGGTGAAGAGTTAGAGAAAACTAATGAAAATTTAAGGTCTGTTCATACTGCTTTAGAAAAAGGGTTTATTTCATCTGTCCTTGAATTAGTTGGATTAAGCCCAGAGAAATCAAAACCTTTGCTAAATGCTTATCTTATGTTTTTTGAAACAAAGATATTGAAGATAATCTACAGAGCAAAATTGATGAATGTAAAGATTGATGAAAGTTTAGTGTATGCTATCGGTAAACTGGATTCAAACTTATTGAAACATCTTATGGATACAGAAACTATTGCAGATATGAGTGTAGTTATGGCCTCTACAGAGTATACAAAAGTGTTTGAATCCAAGTATTCTAATCTTGAAGAATTTGAAGTAAAGATTGATGAATTTGTATATAATAATTTTATTTCAATTATTAATAAAACTAAGATGTATGATGGAGTTCATATAATTGATATTTTAAATAAAAAGATAGATATTTCAAATATATTGGCTATTTTAAAATTCAGAATAAGAGGTATAGAAAAAGAGAAGCAAAAAGGATTTTTAATGAATAATGGTACAGACCTTTGTTTACGGTTTGATAAATTGATTGAAGCTGAAAAGTTAAAAGATTTTGTTGAAGCTTTGAAAGGATTGCCTTATTATGAACCATTATTGAAGGCACTTGAAGAATATGATAAAGATAAAGCTTTATCACACTTTGAAAATGAGCTTTATAGATTTTTTAAGAAATTGGTTGTTGGCAATGAATTAAGCCATACTTTAGGACCATATCCTTTGTTTTCCTATTTGATAAAGGCAGAAATAGGACTTCGAAATTTGTTTATAGTAAGTAGAGGGATAGATGCTGGCTTTTCATCTGAAAAGATAAAGGAGATGATGATAATATGAGAAACACAAATTTAGCTTCGCTAAATCTTGGAACCTCCCCACTAGTAAATGTATACTGTGTGTCCCTCCCCGAGCTTATGAAAATCAAGCAATGTAAGGTGGTAACATGATAGTGTTGGGGAATGCGGAATTTGCAACAGGAATGAAGTTAGCAGGTATAAAGAACAGTCATATAATTAGGGAAAGAGAAGATGCCCTTTCATTATTAAGAGGGGTTGATCCTAAGGAATTCATATTAGCTAATGTCGGAGTTATTAAACTTGTTCCTGAGATAGAGGAATTCAAGAACGTGGTTAGTATACCAGATGATGCTAGAGAGTTTTCAACTACAGACGATTTGAAGAGTATAATCAAATCTGCTGTTGGAATTGAGTTGAATATATAAATTAATGATAAACTATGGAACGGTGATATGAATGGGAAAAATTGTTAAAATTGCAGGGCCAGTTGTTGTGGCCAATGAAATGAAAGGAAGTAAAATGTATGATGTTGTTAAAGTTGGGAAGGAAAAATTAATCGGAGAAATAATCCAGCTTAATGAAGATAGAGCAACAATACAGGTATATGAAGATACTACAGGTGTAAAGCCTGGTGAACCGGTTTTGTCAACAGGTGCACCTCTAAGTATAGAACTAGGGCCTGGGCTGCTAAAAAGCATATATGACGGTATTGCGAGACCGCTACCTGATATTGCAGAAGTTTCAGGTGACTTTATCGCAAGAGGTATAGAAGTTAATTCTTTGGATAGGAAAAAGAAATATAACTTTGTTGCTAAGGTTAAAGAAGGACAGCAATTAGATGGTGGATCAATAATTGGAAGTGTACAGGAAACAGAAGTTATTGAGCACATGATATTAATTCCACCTAATATGTCTGGCAAAGTTGTTTCGGTTAGTGAAGGGGAAAAGACAATAGAAGAAACTGTTTTGGTTTTGAAAACTAAAGATGGTGAAGTAGATATTAAAATGTATCATAAGTGGCCTGTAAGAATGGCAAGACCATCTAAAGAGAAACTTGATCCTACAATTCCTTTGATTAGTGGACAGAGAATTTTTGATACTTTCTTTCCAATAGCTAAAGGTGGAACAGCAGCTATTCCTGGACCTTTTGGAGCAGGGAAAACAGTTTCACAGCAGCAATTGGCTAAATGGGTTGATGCAAATGTTATTGTTTATATTGGTTGTGGGGAAAGAGGAAATGAGATGACTGAAGTTCTGGATGAGTTTCCAGCATTAGTAGATCCAAAATCCGGAAAACCATTGATGGAAAGAACAGTTTTGATTGCTAATACATCAAACATGCCAGTTGCAGCAAGAGAAGCTTCTGTTTATACAGGAGTTACAATTGCAGAGTACTTTAGAGACATGGGTTATGATGTTGCTTTAATGGCAGATTCTACTTCAAGATGGGCAGAAGCTATGAGAGAAATTTCTTCTCGATTAGAGGAGATGCCTGGTGAAGAAGGATATCCTGCTTATCTGGCTTCCAGACTTGCGCAGTTTTATGAAAGGGCAGGAAGAGTTGTTACATTAAATGAAGATAATGGTTCTGTATCTATAATTGGTGCTGTTAGTCCTCCAGGTGGAGATTTTTCAGAACCTGTTACTCAGAATACACTTAGAATGACAAAAGTCTTTTGGGCATTAGATGCTCCTTTGGCTTATAGAAGGCATTTCCCTTCTATAAACTGGTTGACATCTTATTCATTGTATGTGAATAAAATTTCTACATATTTTGATAGTGTTGCAAAAGGTTTTCCTGTTTTAAGGGAAAAGGCAATGGGCTTACTGCAGAAAGAAGCAGAGCTAAAGGAAATTGTTCAGTTAGTTGGACCTGATGCTTTGCCTGAAGATGATAAGCTTATTTTGGATACTACAAAATCACTTCGTGAAGATTATCTGCAGCAGAATGCTTTCCATGATGTTGATACATACTGCGATATACAAAAGCAGAATATCATGCTGAAAACAATTTTGGCCTTGCATGATGCTGGAATTGAAGCGATTGGTAAGGGTGTGAAAGTGAATGATATTGCAAAGCTTGCTGTTAAAGAAAGGATAGCAAGAATGAAATATACTAAAGACATTGAAAAAGAAGTGGCTTCTATTATGGATGAAGTTGATTCGGAGATTAAGAAACTACAATCTAAAGTAGTTTCAATAGGGGGTGAGCAATAATGTTAAAAGAATACACTTCAGTAAGCGAAGTTTCCGGACCATTGATGATTGTTGATAATATCGAAGATGTAGCTTATGCAGAACTAGTTGAAGTAACAACGCCTAATGGAGAGAAGAGACTTGGACAGGTTTTAGAAGTTAGATCTGATAAAGCAATTATACAGCTATTTGAAGGAACATCTGGAATTGACACTAAAAAGACAAAGGTAAGATTTGTTGGAGAAACAATGAAGCTTGGTGTTAGTGAAGAGATGTTAGGCAGAGTTTTTGATGGTGTTGGTAAACCTATTGATTCATTGCCTGAAGTAATTCCTGAAAAAAGGCTTGATATTAATGGAAATGCAATTAATCCATGCAGAAGAGATCATCCTGCAGAATTTATTCAGACAGGAGTTTCTACAATTGATATGAACAATACACTTGTTAGAGGACAGAAATTGCCTATTTTTTCAGGTTCTGGTTTGCCGCATAATCAATTGGCTGCTCAGATTGCTAGACAGGCTGTTGTTAGAGGCAAAGATGAAAAGTTCGCAGTTGTATTTGCAGCAATGGGAATTACAAATGAGGAAGCATTGTTCTTTAAACAGGAGTTTGAAAGGACAGGTTCTTTGGGTAATGTAATAATGTTTTTGAACCTGGCGGACGATCCTGCAATTGAAAGGATTATTACACCTAGGGTTGCTTTAACCGCTGCTGAATATCTTGCTTATGAAAAAGATATGCATGTTTTGATTATCTTAACAGATATGACAAATTATTGTGAAGCTTTGCGTGAGATATCTGCTGCTAGATCGGAAGTTCCTGGACGTAGAGGATATCCTGGATACATGTATACTGATTTGGCTAATATCTATGAAAGAGCTGGTCGTATTAAAGATAGGAAAGGCAGCTTAACACAGATGCCAATACTAACAATGCCTGACGATGATATTACACATCCAATTGCGGATTTGACTGGATATATTACAGAAGGTCAGTTTGTTCTTAGTAGGGATATTCATAGAAGCGCTATTTATCCTCCTGTGGATGTATTGCCTTCTTTAAGTCGACTTATGAAGAATGGTATTGGGGAAGGTAAGACTAGATCGGACCATGCAAATGTTTCAGACCAGCTTTATGCAGCTTATGCGCAAGGTAGAGAGTTACGTGACTTGGTTGCGGTTATTGGTAAAGAGTCTCTATCTGAGCTTGATAATAAGTATCTTGAGTTTGCTGATAAGTTTGAAAAACTTTTTGTTAAGCAAAGTTATGAAGAGAATAGAGCAATTGAAGAGACATTATCTTTGGCTTGGTCTTTATTATCTGATTTGCCTAAGGCTGAATTGAAAAGGATTGATAAGAAATTTATTGCTGAACATTATAAAGAATAAAAAATGGCTGCTATAAAACCAACACGAATGGAGCTTTTATTAGCTAAGAAGAAGCTTAAGTTAGCTATGAAAGGGCATAAGTTGTTGAAGCAGAAGAGAGATGTTTTGGTTTTGGAGTTCTTTAAAGTCTTGAAGGAGATTAAAGAGTTTAGAGGGCAGATTTCTGGCAATTTAATTAGTGCTCAGACTTCTCTTTATAATGCGCAGGCAATTGAAGGTGAGTTGAATATTGAAAGGACTGCTTTGGGTATTTCTTCTGGGGCTGTTATTGATATTGGTTCAAGGTCTATAATGGGTGTTGAGGTTCCTGTTGTTAATAATATTTCAGTTGAGAATCAATGGCATGGTTATTTTGAACAGACAGTTGAACTTGATAATGCAATAAAACAGTATAGAGATATCTTTCCTGAATTGATTAAGTTAATGGAAAAGCAGTTGATGCTTAAACATTTAGCTGAAGAGATTAAGAAGACTAAACGTCGTGTTAATAGTTTAGAGTATTTAACAATGCCTCGGTTGGAGAAGGTTAAGAAGGTAATTACTTTTAAACTTGAAGAGCTGGAAAGAGAGAACTTTTCTCGGTTGAAAAAGATTAAGAAAGCTATAAAATGAGAAAAAAGTTTCTTAAAGAGGCTAAGAAAAGGGAGAGGTTGTTTTTGCTTTTTACTTATTCTAAGATAGTTGCTGAGATAACTATGATTATTGGTGTTTTTGTTTTTATTTGTTTTTTGATTAGGGGTTGGGTTTAGTTCTTGTTGGAGAAGGCTATCTTTGTAAATGTGCACAAATTGAATTGAACAATTCTGTACTCATTCCAATAGAGTATAATCCATTATCAACTTCAACAGTTTTTGGCACTTGCTCTGATGGAACATCTGATATAATCACTTGAAGTTTTGGAGCATCATCTAATCTATATTGTGCCATTATTCCGCCTCTATCTTCTGTTTCGTAAAGAAGTTCTCTATATTGTCCAGGTAGATCTTTTGAAATTGCTAATTTTAGACCAAAGTGCTTCATTGTAGAATTCAATCTATCCACATCATCTTCTAGAGAAGAATCCTCTTTTCTTTGCAACATTATAATATCCATTATGTATTTGTAACTGAACAATAGCATATAAGTGTTTCGATTTGTGCTTCTTGCCCTTTCCACTATTTTGCCCAAGAAAATTGAATCATATATTAAACGAACTTAACATACATAAGTTATGTAGAATTCAGTCCGTTAATTTCTTGTAATTACTGCCCGGAGGTTAAAAATGCCCGTTTTAGCCTATATTAAGGCCAGGGTAATGGTTTTATATTAATCCCTAGGAATTATGTCTGTTTTAGCCAATAAAGGGCAGTGTAGGGCATTCTGGATGGGGGAACAGGTAAATTTTGATGTTTTTCCGTCTAAAAACCGAAAGTATTGTCCCAATCCTTACGTTTTCCTAAAAAAACGAAAGTTTTATAAAGTTAATGTATTTACTATTGTATATACAAAGGTGATACAAAAATGGACCCACACAAAGTTAAAAACATACCAAGGCACCACAGGAGAACCAGCCATTTGACTGTTAGAGTCTCTCCTGATATCAGGCGTTGGTTGAAAAGGAATCGATTCAGCGCAACTAAGATATTTTATGAAGCAATACGGGAGTTGGGGTATAAAAAAGAAAGATGAAAAAAATACCTTTCCTATTATTTGCATTACTTTTAGTTTGTATACCTACTGTGTTTTCTAATGAATTGAATTGTCAATACACTGCCCTAAAAGAAGGAGAAAAATTAGAACAAGCTTTGTGTTATCCTGATTCTAGCATTATTGCTGCAAAAGCTCTTATTTTATCAGATTTTACTAAAGGAAATAAAAGTTCTTTCATGGTATACAATCCCAATGAATATTATGTTCAAGCTTATTTTACTTACAAGGTTGAAGGCCATACAGCCGGAGAATATGAATATGGGTTAAAGATAGATCCATCAAGTTATGGCAAAGTGCAGAAAATTTGTTATGATGAAACCTTAAATGAATGTTACATAGATCAAAATACAGTAGAATACCATATAGTAAAACCCGAGCTATTATATCCTTGTGAGCAGAATGTTACTATAACCATTACAGTATGTAAGAAATGTGGAGATTCTATATGTTTAGACGATAGTGAATCTTGTTCTAAAGATAAAGAATGTGGTTCTAAAATATGCAATATCGCAGGATTTTGTGGAAAAGTAAAAAATGTTTCTTGTCCTGATGGAACCAAGTTTTGTAACGATGATTGTGTAAAGCCTTCAATAAAAAAGGTTGGAGAGGCATTCATGTGTAAATGGGAATGCGAAACTGGAATTGGTCAAAATGGCATTTGTAAAGAAAAAATATCTACAAAAATAAAAAACTTTCTTTTAACATCAGGATTATTAGTTTTAATTGCCTTAGCTATTGTATATTACTACAAAAAATCTTTAGGAAAGGAAGAACAGGAGAAAAAATCTGCTGAAATTGAAGAATTGAATAAAGAACATGAAAAAATTAAAGAGAAAATAAGAAATGAACAAGAGAAACTTAAAAATGAAATTGCCAATAAGGAGAAGCTAAAAGAAAAATTAGATAAGCTAAAGAAAGAAGAAGCAGAAAAAAAGGATAAACTAAAAGAGGAAAAAGAGAAATACAAAAAAGAGAGATTAACGCCCTTTACCAACAAACAAGGATCAAAAGTACATATTAATGAAAATGGCTACGAAGTTTTAGCAAAATCTGGAACTTTATTCCATAGGTGGTGGTTTGAAAATAAACACAATCGCAAGATAAAGCAAGGATATGAAATACACCATAAGAGTTTCAACAAAAGAGACAACAGAATTGAAAATCTCCAAGAAATATCAGTAGAAGAACATAAAAGACTGCATTGGGATAGGTATAAGCAGTAAATAATATAAACTCTATTTAATTACCTTTTTCTATGCGAATAAAAGATATACCCTTCTTCAATAGACCTGATTATCGGATAAAGAAAGATAAAGAGCTAAAGGAAGATGAATTATTATCTTTAATTCTTTGGTCTGGTAATAGAAAGGAGAATGCAATTGACCAGGCTAATAGACTATTAGACAAATACAACTGGGAAAAGCTTTCTACACTTTCTTATATTGAACTAAGCAAACAAATTGGTACAGTAAAAGCAATAAAGATACGTGCTTTAGTTGAACTTTTTAAGAAATATAGTAAATTCAAAAGAAAAGGTTTTAAGAAAACAATAGAATGCGCAAAAGATGTTTACAATTACTTTGTAGATGAGTTAAAGGATAAGAAGAAAGAGCATTTCTATGCACTTTTGTTAGATAGTAAGAATAGGATAATTAAGGAAGAGTTGATTTCGGTTGGAACTTTGAATTCTTCGTTAGTTCATCCTAGGGAAGTGTTTAAGGAAGCTATAAAGAGTTCGGCTAATGCTATTGTGTTGGTGCATAATCATCCATCTGAAGGAGTGGTAGAAGCTAGTACCGAAGATCTGGAAATAACTGTAAGATTAAAAAAAGCAGGCAAGTTGTTAGGGATTAAAGTTTTGGATCATGTGATTATTGGGAATGAAGAGTGGAGAAGTATTCAAATTAGCAATAAGAATATGGACACCGGCACTTTAACATAATCTCGATATATTCCTAATTCATTTTTTGTTAGCAGCACTCCTTTTTTAAATGATTTAAAACAAAAAAAATCAGAAGGAGATATACTCGATTGATATTTAACTTCAAAAGGATACATTTTCTCATCGTGCAACATAACAAAATCAACTTCCTTATCTTTTTTATCTCGATAATAACATATATTGTCTTTGGGATCAAAAAGATCCCTTGGATTTAGGCAAAATGATAATCTGCATAAATGATTATACACAACACTTTCCACCAATCTACTTTTTATTTCCATAGATAATACATTTTTTTTCGCGTTAGTAAAATAATCTTTTTTCCCATTCGTCCAACCATCTAATGCATGAAAAATAAATGGGTCTTGTATATATATCTTTTTCATAGCAAAGTGAATCTTCTTATCATGAATAGAGCATTTGTACGAAATATTCGCGACGTATAATTCCTCTAACGCTGTTATATAATCTTGTACCGTATTATGGGTTTTGACTTCAGTGTTCTTGCTAATGTTGTTCCAGCTTATGGGGGTAGATAAGGTAATTAGAACTTCTCTGATTATTTGCTTTACATAATGTTCCTTATAGTTAAATCTTCTTAGATCACCGATAATTGAATTTATGTAGACATTAAAAAGATTGGTGGATATTTTTCCTTTTTCGTTATATTCATTTATTGTGGCTGGAATACCCCCAGTAAAGAGATACATTTCCAATAATGAGTCTAACTCTTTCTTCATAAAGGAGAGTTTTTCAATAGTTGAATCAATCTTGCCTTCAAATAATTTAAATATCTTACGATGCCTAGAAGAATTTTTTGCCAAGTCTAAATCAAATAATTTTTCTTTAATTTCTGGTTTCAACAGTTTGACAAACTCCGAAAATTTCATTGGCAATAGTATTTTATCTAGTGGATTGTTGTCTTCACCCCCTCTGCGTCCTGGCATTAACTCTGTTGAATGTTTTAGGTCCATAGAGTGAGATCCGGTAAGGATCATTGATACATTCTGGAGTGCACCTTTATTGGCCAAGTGAATTATTTCTTTGTTCCAATCTTTTACAGCACAGATTTCATCCAAGAAAATATATTTTCGTTGCACCGATATATTTCTCCAATCAAGATACGTTTTTAGTATATCTCCAAGCTCTTTTGAATCGTTAGTTTCACAAGTCCAAAAAAAAATATCTTCAGGTTTCACATGGTTCTTAAACAGTAATTCTTTGATTATTAGTTTAATTAATGTAGTTTTGCCTACTTGTCGTGGCCCTCGTATTGTATATATACTATCTTTACCTAAATTGATGTATTGTCGTAAGCTTGGATCCCATTTGTAGAGCAACTTATCTAGCTTAGTTAAATGAAAATCTTGCAAAATTTTCTGTTTATCCACCCACCAAGGATTTTGCTCAGATAATTGACTTATATCAAAAATTGCCATATAATTTAGTAGACTAACCAATTATATAAATCTTTCTATATTTTAACAAGTTATTTATAAATAAAGATAAAATAATTAACAATTTATTTATAAATAAATAGAGGATATTTAACAATCTCTTTATAAACAGATATAAAGGAATATATATATCAAGAACTAGCAAATAGATACTTCTGGAAATTAATAAACATACTACGAATTCTATCTACTCCACCAAGCAATCCAGTTGCATCACTAATTGCCTGATATTTAATTTTTAGAAGATCTGGTAGCTTTTCTTCACCAAGTTCTTCAATTCCTACTTCAATATAATTTGAAAGAACAAATTCTAAGAATTCTTTCTGATTATTGTCTAATAATTTAAAGATATTTGATTGTGCCATAGCGACTCTTTCTTCTCTTGAAATTGGTTTGATTGCATAAGAAATATATTCTAATACATCAAATAAATCACTATTCTCAGCATTAATTAGTCTTTGTAATTCCTTTAATTGATCTCTTCCATAACCTGCCCCTTCCAATTTATCTAATAAGATTTTTCTTGTATCTGGTTTTGACCATATTTTTCGAAGTTCTGCTTCATTTTTAAAAAATTCAGGGATTTTTCCATATAAATTTTGTAAAAATTCTTCTGCGGAGATGGGTTTTCCATCAGCACTCCAAAATGACGTTTGGATCATATGTTGAATTTCTCTTTCTTTTCCATCTCTTAATTTAATTTTCAATATCTTCTTTTTTGGCTTATCTTTATCATCATAAGACGCAGGGGGATGCTTTATTTTTGAGGGTTTCGAATCAACTGGCTCCAGTTCTAATGGTTCACCATCCCATTCAGGATCATTAAAATGTTGAGATGCACCTACAAAATCATAAATTGTGAAAAATTCCTTTCCTTCAAATAATCTAGTACCACGCCCAACTATTTGCTTAAATTCTATTATTGATCTAATTGGTCGCATTAAGATAATATTACGAATATTACGGGCATCGACACCTGTTGAAAGCTTTTGTGAGGTAGTAAGTATTGTAGGGATAGTTTTTTCGTTGTCTCTAAATTCAGATAAGTGTTGTTCACCTAGTTTACCATCATTTGCAGTAACACGCTGACAATAGTTAGGATCCTTACTGGTCTTAAACTGATTAATCAGATCCCTGACAGCAAGGGCATGGTCTTGAGTTGCACAAAAAACAATAGTTTTTTCATTCTGATTAATTTTTGATAAGAATAATTTTACTCTTTTTGCTTCCCTTGCTTTAATCTCAATTATTCTGTTAAAATCTACTTCTTCATAGACTTTACCAGACTCTACTTCCCCTTCAATAACTGTATCATCTGAAGTATATTGATATTTGTCTATTGTTGTGTGAATTCTTTTAACTTTAAATGGAGTTAAAAAACCATCATTAATTCCTTCTTTTAGTGAGTATTCGTAAAGTTTCTCTCCAAAATACTTGTATGTATCTACATTGTCTTTTCTTTTTGGTGTAGCAGTTAAACCTAATTGAACTGCAGGAGAGAAATATTCCATTATTCCTCGCCAATTACCTTCGTCATTGGCTCCGCCCCTATGACACTCATCAATAATAATCAAATCAAAATAGTCTTTTGGATATTGCCCAAAATAAGGGGTATCATTTGGTCCACACATAAAAGTTTGAAATATTGTAAAGAATATACTACCATTTGTTGGGACTTTACCCCTCTTTTTTATTTCGCCTGGTTTAATTCTTACTAAAGCATCTTCAGGGAATGCTGAAAATTCATTAAAAGCTTGATTTGCTAAGATATTTCTATCCGTAAGAAACAAAATTCTTGGCCTTCTAGTGCCATCTCGCTTTAAATTCCATCGTGATTGGAAAAGTTTCCATGCTATTTGAAAAGCAATTGTAGTTTTTCCCGTGCCTGTTGCAAGAGTTAAGAGTAAACGATTCTTTTTACCTTCTGCAATAGCATCTAATGCTTTATTGGTTGCAATCTCTTGAAAGAAGTAAGGTTCATATCTTCCGCCCCTTGGAACTTCATTGAATTTCTCTTTCCAATCATTTTGGATCTTGAATGTTTTATTCCATAATTCTTCGGGTGTTGGAAACTTGTCAATTAATCCTTCTTTTCCAGTATCCATACAAATTTGATAGATTTCTTTACCGTTTGTTGAAAAAGTTGTATCTAAATGAAGTTTTTTTGCATAATCTTTTGCTTGTGCAACACCTTCTGTTGGGCCATAATTATTACTTTTTGCTTCTATTGCTGCAAGTTTACGTCCTTTGTAAACTAAAATATAATCAGCAAATAAAGGCTTTGCTCTACCTCCAGTTTGAATCCTTCCAATAGTAATAGGATGTTCCCTTAATACTTTAGAGCCTTCAACTACCCCCCATCCACTTTCTTTTAATTTTGGGTCGATTAGTTCAGCTCTAGTCTCAGCTTCGTTCATAATAGCACCTAAGTAAGTTCTCCTTTAAAGGCTTTTTGGAGAATTGATCGTTTTAGTTCTTCTAAATCTTGAAGTTTTTGGTTGTAAATTGATTCTAGTTTTTTTGTTTCTTGTGAAATTGAGTCAAATTTTATAACCATAACTTTTTGTTCCTTAATTGGTGGAATTGGAAGAATAGTTTTTTTGACTAAATCTCCACTAATATTTTTTACAATTGCCCCACTTGATAATTGAATAAATTGATCCATTACAAATGGTGAAGCCAATAAATACCATAAGAATTCAGTATCAATACTTTTAGGTAATCTAAAAACAAACCAACCATCATGAATATACCCTTGAGTTTTCATTATATATGGTTTTCCAAAAGACATTGAATTTGATAATATAAAATCCCCAACATCGACAAATCTGGATTTAAGTGCCCCCTCTGGTGTAATCTTTTGTCCTGTTTTATAAATATACTTATCGACACCTTTAGTATCTCCTATTTTTATCCAATTTACACCATCATCTTTTGTTGTTATATACTTTTTAATTGGTCTAGGAGAACTCCCTCTTTCAACCTCAACAACTTCATTCAAAGTCTTTTCTTCCCATCCCCCCCCTTTATTCTCAAAAACATTCTGCAAATAACTTTCAAAAACTTCTTTTGCATTTTTTAAATTCCTTTCAGCATTTTCTTTTGCTTTGGATATTCTTTCAAATGCTTTGTCTAGGATGGCAACTATTTTCTTTTGGATTGGAAGCGGAGGAACAGGGATTTCAAAATTCTTTATTTGCTCAGTACTTAAATTGGGTTGTGCCGACCCTTGAGAAATTTTTAAATTTTTTTCGATACGTGTTGTTAAAAAATAATATAAATATTTATTGTGTAATCCATCTCTTGGTTTAAATTTTCCAACTCGTTGATTAAGATAAAATGTTTCTTTAGTATCGCTTATTGCAATTTTTCCTGTAGTCGCACCGGACATGGCAATTACCAAATCCCCTTCATTAACACCATATTGGTCAAAATTTATATTATAACTTCCTTTTTTAAAAAAGACTAATCTTTGATATGAAATTTTATCTTGTTGAATATTTGAAATTCTCAAAATGGGTAAACCCTCGGGTGTAAATAACTTACTTTTAAATGCAAAACCATTCTGAAAATCACAAACTTCTCCCAACTTCTTTACTTCCCAATCCATCCTAAACTAACTCCTTAATATATTTCAAAATATCTTCGCTTTCCTTATCAAGTACAACAATCTCTTTTAAGATTTCTTTGGGTTCACGAAGTGGTGCTTCCTCCTTTGTATTAGGATTTTTTACAGAAAGATCAAATGTATCTGTATTAACATCTACCATATTTATAGTCCAAGAATTATCTGAATCTTTTTTATCTTTTTGTAATTTAATAAATTCTTCCAAATCTTTTTCATTTAATGGATTTGTTTTGCCTAGATTTCTATCTAAATTTAACTGATAATACCAAATCTTCTTAGTGGAAACTCCTTTTTCAAAAAACAATACTACTGTTTTAACTCCTGCTCCAAGGAAAGTGCCTCCTGGCATATCTAATATTGTATGAAGATTGCAATTTTCAAGCAAATGCCTACGTAAAGAAACAGATGCATTATCAGTATTAGACAAAAATGTGTTCTTAATAACAACACCTGCTTTTCCACTGGCCTTAAGGATCTTAATAAAGTGCTGCAAGAATAAAAATGCAGTTTCTCCTGTTTTGATTGGAAAGTTTTGCTGTACTTCTGCCCTTTCTTTTCCACCAAAAGGAGGATTTGCTAAAACTACATCATAACGGTCTTTTTCTTGTATATCTGTTATGTTTTCTGCCAGAGTGTTAGTATGGATTATGTTTGGTGAACCAATACCATGAAAAATCAGGTTCATAATTCCAATAATATATGCAAGGGATTTTTTTTCTTTACCATAAAATGTTTTTTTCTGTAAAGTTTCTACATCTTTAGTGCTTAGTTTATTATTTTTCATATATTCAAAAGCTTCGCATAAAAAACCTGCTGAGCCAACAGCACCATCATATACTTTCTTTCCAATTTTTGGTGCTACTACTTTAACTATTGCCTTGATGAGTGGACGAGGAGTATAATATTCTCCCCCATTTCTTCCAGCATTACCCATATTTTTAATCTTAGACTCATATAAATGAGACATTTCATGTTTTTCTTTAGAAGTTCCAAATCGCAGACCATCAATTAAATCAATTACTTCACGCAGATTATATCCGCTTTGAATCCTATTCTTAAGTTCACTAAAAATCTCTCCAATCTTATATTGGATGGTATCTGGATGTTCTGCATTTACCTTGAACTTTTTTAAATATGGAAATAGTTTTTGATTTACAAATTCTGTTAAATCATCTCCAGTAAGAGCTTTATGGTGATCTAATTTGTTATCTTTATCTTTGGGTACTGCCCACACAGTCCATTGAAATTCAGGATTAATAATGCTTGTGTAAGTTTTTCCTGCTAATTTTGCAGAAGTAACTTTTTCTTTTTCAAGATCATCAATATATTTTAAGAATAAAATCCATGAAGTTTGCTCTACATAATCAAGTTCAGAACCACATCCGGGATCTTTCCATAGTATATTATCAACATTTTTTAATATTTGTTCAAACATTTTTTGTCTCCATTACATTATGATATTCTTAGTTTATATATAAACATTTCCTAGTGAAACCACAACAATGGCGGCAAACTACCTGAAGAGATAATTTCCACGCAAAGTGTGGAAATTTCCTTTTGGTATAGGGCGTGCATAGCACGACCGTGTTTGCCTGCCGTTATTGTTGTTGAGGTTTCCGCAACATTTAAATCCAACCTGATCTTAACCGATTAATATGCCGTATAAATTCTCACCATCTAGTTTAAGTTTGCTTAAAGACTGTCCTAGGTGTTTTTGGTTGAAATTTAATAAAAACATTAAAAGGCCAGCTGGTATCTTTCCTTCTTTGCCTTCAGGCATGGATAAGGTTCTAAAGGTTCATTTTGATGCTTTTATGGAAAAAGGAGAATTACCACCTGAATTATGCAATGAAGAATGCAAAGACCTAAAATTATTCAATGATAAAGAACTGTTAAAAGTCTGGAGAAGTAATTTCAAAGGAATTCAATGGAAAGATAAGGAAGAGAACCTATATAGGGGAGCAGTAGATAATATTTTAGTAAAGGGCAAGAAGTTAATTGTTATGGACTATAAGACCAGAGGTTATCCTTTGAAAGAAGATACTGCTGCACATTACCAAAACCAAATGGACATATACAATTTTCTTTTAAGAAAAAACGATTATGAAACAGAAGATTATGCATATCTGTTATTCTATCATCCTGATAAGGTAACTGAAAAAGGGGATGTTGTCTTTAATGTAGATTTAGTTAAGATGAAGATTAGCATTGAAAATGCTGAAAACATATTCAAAAACGCACTTAAAACCTTAAAGGGTGAAATGCCAAAAGCTAAGGAAGAGTGTGAGTATTGTAAATGGGTTAGTCTTACTGAAAATCTGTGACTTAAGACTAATCTGAAAGAATTATCTTTCTGTTAGGAGAGACTAATTTGGAAAAAAAGCAAAAGCTTTTTGACAGAAAGTTAGAATCTTTCCGATAGGTAAAGAGTCTTGTTTTTAAGTAAGCTTTTTAATCAAATATTCGTTCTTCTCCATATGGATCCACAATTAGTAGATATAGTAAATAAATCTATTCAGGCACTTAGAATAGCTGAGAGTGAAATACACTCCGACAGCAACGGTGATGATATAAAAGAGTCTGATAGAAGCTTATATCCTACAATGATTAGGGAGTATTTAAAGATATTTACAGAGGGGACAGTTAGAGAACAAAAAAAGATACGAGAAGACCACATCTGGGATAGTTTTATGGGCATGGCTATATCAATGCATTATCCTGAATCTCTGCTTGTCGCCCATATGGATATGACTGTGCCATTTACAGAAGTAGTTAAGCCAGATTTTAATGACAATGTTTACAGGTGGCAGATTGAAAATGCCTGGCATCACTGGCTTGCTATGTCCTTTTGGGGAGGGAAAGAAGCATTAGGATATCTGGATGAGGAAATAAAAAAAGTAGGCTTCATAGAATTCTGTCCCGAGAGAGGTCCTGAAGGTGATGAACACTGGTATGTCGCCTATCAAGAGATACTCCTTGAAGCGATATATCTTGCACGAGCAAAGGATAATGGATATAAGCAGAAAATTTTAAGGGAAGCTCAAGGATTAAAATCAACACATGTACAAAGGCTTGCAAAAGCTATGTTTGAAAATCCCATAGATATGCCTGGATTCCATAGCTTGGGAAGACATAAGATCTGGCTTCTTTACAATAAAGTAAGGTCCCTGAAGCCCCGAGTATATGATTACACTCAAGGGGTTTTGGTAGATAAAGTTCAGCTGCTTGGATTAGGCTAGTTAGAATATATTTGAAATAACATTTTATTTTTCTTTTCATAAGCTTTATAATCAAATATTCGTTCTTCTCTTCTATGATTGAATTAATACCTAGGGTGGTAAATTATCTAAGAGAGATAAATGCTTTAGAAGGTAAACCAGTATTTGAGAAGACAGCAACTAGGTTGGTATGTGTAGACCCCAGGGGACAGTGGGATGAGTATTATATGACCCATCCGTTTTGGCAACCTCGAACAACAGAATTCCATAAGGCTGAATTTGAATCTATAGACTCTATGTTAGATCGAATTGGTTTAGAAAACGCTCAGGAAAGAGCTTTAGAAGAAATTCCTGATTCTGAAAGCACAGTAATAATTGAACTTGGAAGTGGACATGGCACTTTGGGAGCAGGATATCTGGCATCACAAAAGCCAAACTCAAGAGTAATGCTTATATCAAAACCTTGGGAAGAAGAGGGAATTGCTGATTGGTTATTTTATGATTCTGGAAAAGGGATGAAGTATAGACTGATTTTTAAAAAAGGTAAAGAATTATTGCATGAAAAAGACCTGCAAAAGAGAATTAATGGCCTGTATAAGGCAAATGGAATAAATAATGTAAGGTTCTATGAGCATGAACTTACTATAGAAGAAATAAATGGTACTTTACCTAATTTCCTGAGAGATTTTAATGGGAAAGATATATACATTCTAGGATACAAATCCCCTGGGAGATTACCTTTTTTAATGGGCTTATTGTACAATAAGTTAAACGCTAAGCAAATGCGTGTTTCTCTTACTTCTATTGAAAAAATAAGACCAGAACATTTTCCATGGGAGATTATACAGAAGAACTTAGAGTTAACAGATGATGAACTTCAGGGCTATATAGACTCAACACATGATCCAATAGCAACAGAGTCAAAAGACACCATCTCAATCAAATATGATTATGCAAATCCTGCACAAACAAGGGTGGCTGTTATGCTTAAGCTGGGTATTGCCTTGGCTTTGGCAAAAGAAGTTAATGGAAAAGTTCTAAGAGATAATTGTAAGTTTACCTATACAAGTTATAATCAACAAGATCATTATGTTGAAGCAAGCAGGTAATTTACAACAATGGCGGCAAACTGTCTGAAGAGGTAAAATGCGTTACGAAGTTCGCATTTTTCCTTTTGACGTAGGATTTTGCAAAAATCCGTGTTTGCCTGCCGTTATTGTTGTTGAGGTTTCCACAACATTTAAATCCAACCTGATCTTAACCAATTAAAATGCCATATAAATTCTCACCATCGAGTTTAAGTTTGCTTAAAGATTGTCCTAGGTGTTTTTGAGTAAGGTTTTTAAGTGCAGATTCATTAACTATTTGTTATGGAAAGTTCTGAAGATGAAGAAATACTTACACTTAAATTTCCTATTAAAGGTGCCCCTTCTCTGCTTAAACGAGAAGCTGGATGTGTCCCATTATCTTACAAAGCAGAAGATGAAGCAATAAGAATTTTGATTAAAATGGGTAAACAAGAATGTAGTATGGTTGATATTTACAAAGCAATGGATGCTGGCGCAAAGAAATTTGGTGAAACAATTGACACAGAAACACTGAAAAGGACAATTCCTTATTCACAAGTTATTCTTAAAGAGCTTAGGAAAGGTGGTTTTGAATGAAGAATGAGAAAAAAGAAGATAAAATAATTTATGAAGAGCCACCAATGATATGGGATGCTGGATTATTCCAGTTTGTGCCAGACTTTTCTAAAATTGAAAAGAAAAAAGAAGATAAAGGTGATATGAATGGAAGAAAATGAAGTAGTTAAAGAAGCCACTCCAATAGAAAAACCTATTGTTTTGTACCCAAAACCTCAACCAAAGGTTGAGGTACCCAATAGTTCGAGCTCTTCAAAACAAATTATTGGAATCAAAGATTCCAAGAATCCCTCTGGGATTTCCGAACCCACCAAGCAGAGCTTAGGGAAAGCTCAAACTAAAGAGGAAGTAGTTGAAGAAGCCACTCCAATAGAAAAACCTAAATCTCAGAAATCAGAGATTTCTAAGGGGTTAGAGACAAAGTCTCAAAGCGAGGAGAAGGTTGAAGAAATTAAGAAGGATACTAAACCTAAGAAGAAGAATAAATATGGATTAATTGCATTCTTGATTCTTTTCGTCATATATTCCATCTATAAGGGATGGATTGGATTAAGTTAGTTAGGAAGAATATGAAGGTGATTTGAATGAAAGATTCAGTGTTCAATAAAGTGAAGTTTGTTTTTTTAGGAATAGGTATAATTCTTATGGCTATTGGTTTTTTACAGGAAGGATTTAAAAGTACCACAAGTAATAACTTTATTATTTTTGGGGCATTTATTATTTTGATTTCTATCATACAATTATTACTTCCTAAATACATGTCTCTATTAACACCAAAGCAGAAATAAACATTTAGGCAGTCTTACAATATATTCTAACCCTTCAAATGACATGCCCATTTACCTAAAGGTAAAATCCCAAAAGCTAAGGAAGAGTGTGAGGATTATAAATGGGTTAAATGCCTTCAATGATTCCTAACTGTAAGAAAGTTATCCAATCAGTTCCTTCAATTTAGAATATTTAGCTTTCATAAATTCTATTACCTTTTTTGCATATTCTTTATCGCACCTTTTGCCGTAATAGAGGATTCCATTCCTGAAAAACCTGAGCTGGTTTAAAAACAGCGTTTCTTTCTCATTAAATGCCAATTTTCTGACATATGAAACTTCTGCTTCATGCGCCCCCATTCCTCTGCTGGAATACCCTTTTGCATAAAGTTTTGACCTTATCAGGAACATCAGGATATCATATCCTGACTCTATATAGTCATTTGCATTTTCATCCTTTATTCCAATCTTTTCCGCACTTTCCTGTAATGAGCTTTTCTTCCTTATAGCTTCTTGGAAAAGGTTTTTGGCCCTTTCTGTATTAGGGCTTATTTTAATGATTGTACCTTGTTTTATGTATTCTTCAAATGTTTTTAAGGGATTCATAGTTCAACGCCCCCATGCAAAAGAATACCATTTAATATGTTATTCCTTAGATGCTTATGAATGTCTTTCCATGAATCATAGAAGTTTATATTTATTTTTCTTTTCATGACCTTCTCATACCTCTCAAGACTAAGCATTTTATCCTTTCTATCTATCACTGCTATGTCTATATCTGAGGATTCTATGTCTTCTCCCTTGGAATAGCTTCCAAACAAGATTATAGTGCAGCCTGGAAGCTCACTCTCCAAAAAACTTGACAATCCAGAAAGATACATATTTTTAAGATTCTCAATCCTCTTTAATTCAACTGCTTTTCGCTCATCCCTATTAAAAGAAACAAAATTGATGGTTTTAGTCTTTTCAACTCTTACTAAATTCTCCTTAACTAATTTCTGAAGGGAATTTGCAACAGCTGTTGGAGATACATTCAATTCCTTAGCTATGTCTCTCTGGCTAAGCCTGTCCCTTACTGTCAAACAGAGGTAACTAAATATTTTTTGTTCAAGTATAGTAAAGTTTAGTTTATATATGTCCATTTTAGTTTATATGTGTGAAGTTAAGTTTATATTTAAACCTTTCTGTTTGAGTATATGTAATAGACCCCTCAAATGACCTGCCCCTTTATCTCTGGTTCTTGCTTGAAGAGTTGGATAGAACTTGTTTGATTTTTTCAGATATTCTCATAAATATCTTTTCTATGCCCCACCTTAATAATCTCTATTAATCTTTTATCTTCATATACATCTATTAATACCCTATAGTCACCAACCCTTAAACGCCATATGTTTTTGGATTCTAATTTTTTCATAAAACTCTGAGGAGTATCTTTAATGAATACTACTTTTTTTAGAATTCTTTCAGTAATCTCTTTTGGTAATTTCTTAAGTTGCTTGAGTGCTTTAGGTTTGACCTTAACATCATAAGTCAATCTTAACACCTAGCTCTTTAATCGCTTCACTTAAAGGAATACCTTTCTCTTTTCTTGCTTCATCTATGTCTCTGTTTGTTTGTTCTGTTAATATAAGCCCATGCATTTCTTTCAATTTCATTAATTTGTTTATAACTTCATTATAGCTTTCTCTATTATATTCCCTAAATGTTTTTAATTTATTCAAGGTATCTTTTTCTATTTGTATTGTTGTTGGCATTTTTTATCACCCATATAACTAATATATAACTTGTTATATAGTGCTTATATATAAATCTTTTGGAAATGTCGGAAACGCAAAGCGTTTCTGAGCATGCTCAAAAACCAAGGATTTTTGACATTTTACCCCTCAAATGACATGCCCCTTTACTTAATGGTGAAATGCCAAAGGAGTTGTTTAGCAAAGTTTTTTATATATTAAAATCTAAAGTTAGTTAAAGATGGTGAACTTGTACAATATGACCATTATGGGCTTTTCAATAGCAGAAGCGCAAACAACCATATCTCCGTTGTTTTTATTTGTTCTGGGCATTGTTTTATATGCTATATTCATCTTTAAGTTTTATCTTTTTATTTCAAGAAGAGATATAATATCACTAAATCTTCAAAGATATAGTGAATCTTTTCTGGGATTTTTGAAAAGTATCCTTAATGCTATATTTTATACTGTTGAATATCTGATAATCTTTCCTATATTGATCTTTTTTTGGTTTACTGTCTTTGCTATAGTTTTATCAGTTCTATCTAAAGCAGGAATAGAAAATATTCTTCTTATTTCGATGGCATTAGTAGGATCTATAAGAGTTACAACATACTATAATGAAGAACTTTCAAAAGATCTGTCTAAGATGCTGCCCTTTGCTTTACTTGGTGTCTTTTTAGTAGATATTTCTTATTTTTCATTTGCAGGTTCTATGGAGACAATAAAGATGATTCCTTCTATGTGGAAAGTTATGATTTATTATCTTCTATTTGTTGTTCTTTTAGAATTCATTCTAAGAATAATGGAAATGATTATTAGCCCATTTACAAAAAAGGAAGAGATTAAAAAATAATTTCTTTTTGTGGTTTTTAGCAAGGTTTTTTCTTTATAGAGAAGATTATAGAAAGCTTTTAAAAGAGAAAGTCAACTTCAATAGTGTATGAATAGAGGAAATAAGGTATATGTTGGATTAGCAGCGGTTGCCTTAGTTGCATGGTTATACATAAATGATAATGAACGTTCTCGGCAAATGGCTGAAGATAGAGCTACGCAAGCTACTAATAAACTTGATAAAGCTAATGAGGAAAATGAGCGTCTTAGAGAACGATTAAATGATTCTCTTTGTTCTATATGTGGAGATGGTATTGCAGGTGCATCAGATGATCCAGATAAAGTTGCTGTTGCTTTAAGAAAGGCTCAGGGAAAGATTACTTCATTAGAAAATGAATTAGACAAATTATGTAAGGATCCAATTAAAGTTGCCCTTGCTTTAAAAAAAGCTAAGAGAGAAATTGAGGTATTGGAATATCATGTAGACGAATTACGTTATAATCCTAAGGCGGCAGGTGTTGCTGTAAATGGAGCTGTGTGGTTATATAGAAACTTTAGGTGGACCGACCTATGGGAACATAATGGCGATTATGAAATGAAATATAGTAAATTTAGCAATACATTTTATGATACTCGCCATAGTGGAGCTGCGCATACTTCATATATAACTTGTAAAAAAGAAATAAAGCTTAACCAAATTATTAAGTCTGAAACTCCTCTTTATGAAATTGCAGTCTATAGATCTAATGGTGAAGATAGAAAGATGGTTGCAAGCTGGAAAAATGGAACTAAAAGTTCTTTAGTTAAAGATATAAAATCTCTTCCAGATGGAAGTGAACAAACATCAATTGAAACAACTATAGATCTCGAAGAAGGATATAATGGGGTGGAAACGTTTGTAAAATGGGAGGGGAATAATTGGAGCCGTTATGATCAAGGCGTTACTCTTTATGAATCTCCTAAAGCTGCCCGTAAAGAACTAAAAGATTCTGTTGATGCTGGTAAAATGAGAGTTGATGACCCAGAATATTTAGATGTGCTTAAAGAGATAGGAAATATGGAAAAAGCTATGATTAAAAATTAAAATTATTTATTTCTGAACTTTAAGAAATTACTTTTCTCTTAGACCATTGGAATCCAAAAGCAATAATTCCACCTAATACTGCTGTGTACAGCTGGAATACGCCCATTGCTGTTAAGAATATAATTGGTATTAGGTTAAAGCTGAATAATACATATGCTACTGCGAATAAGAAAGCTGCTTTTGTTACAGATCCTATCAGTAAAGTAACCCAGTAATTCATCTTCTTGTTTAAGTTTAATGCCTTAAATGCAAATACTAAGATTGCATTTCCTATCCATATGAATGGTACCAGGTAAAGCAGGAATATTGTGAAAGGTCCAAATAAAAGCCCTCTTGATAAAGCACCTAATACTGGAGCAATTATTACTGGCAATAACTTATATCCTTTTACGTTTAATGCTGATGTTATTAATAATGCATTAACTAATACACCAACAACTATCTGAGGATGACCTATCATTAATGGTAAGAAGAAAGAAACTACTGTGTAAAGCATCATCTCGAAAAATTCCACCCTATAACTTAATTTGTAATCTTGTTTGTTTATTACTTTGTTGACATATTCCATATTAAAATGTTATAATTTAAGGTGGTTTATATATTTTTTGATTGTGATTTTGTGGTAATTAACTAAAAAAATAACATATTATGAGGTAATTAAAAGACATTTATAATTTGTGGTGATTAACAGAATATTCCTGTAAATTTATAGATGTGGTAATTAATATTATTTTAAGTATATTGTGGTAATTAATTGAATAAATAGTAACTTATGTGGTAGTTAATATTGGTTTATTGGTTATGTGGTAGTTAACTGATTAAATAGAAAAATATTTAAATGAGTGGTAATTAATAAGATATATGTCTTATCTAAGAAAAGTGAATATAAAGGGAAAGGGTTACTATTATCTATTTCATACAGTCAGAGAAGATGGCAAGTTTAAGAAATTAAGCAAATATATAGGTAAAGAAGAGCCTTCTAAAGAAGAATTGGAAAAACTAAAAGAAGAGTTTGAAATGGATATGAAAGGGAAACGCTTATCAGAAGTTATAGACGAAAGATCAAGAGAAAATATAATTGATATTTTAAAAGATATCCAGAGAGAACATGGATGTCTTCCTGAGAAAAATATTAGAGAACTTTCTAAAAAAACAGGTATTCCTGTTGTTGAAATATATTCTACTGCAACTTTTTATTCAATGTTAAGTGCAAAGAAAAAAGGCAAGAAAGTAATCAGAGTATGCAACAGCCCTTCGTGTTATTTGAATGGTTCTTTTAATGTTATTGAGGAGTTGAAGAAGATTATTGGAATTGGTGTGGATGAGACTAATGAAAAATTTAGTTTAGAGTTAAGTTCTTGCATTGGATGCTGCGATAAGGCTCCTGCGATTATGATTAATGATGAATTGATTGTTAATGTGACAAAAGAAAAGTTAAAGGAGGTAATCAAATGAAACCAAAAATTGCATTTTTTGAACTAGAAGATTGGGAGAAGAAATATATAAAAAAATCTTTAAAAGGTTATCAGTTAATTTTTTTTGATGAGTTAAATAAAAATTCTATTAAAAAAATAAAGGATTGTGAAATATTATGCATATTCATTTATTCAGATATAACAAAGCAGGTTCTTGATGATCTGCCAAAATTAAAGTTAATAACAACACGCTCAACTGGTTTTGATCATATCAATCTAGATGAGTGTAAAAAAAAGAATATTACAGTTTGTAATGTTCCATATTATGGTGCGAATACTGTTGCAGAGCACACATTTGCCTTAATTCTCAACTTAACAAGAAGAATACACAAAGCTTATGAAAAAACCGTAAGAGGTGACTTTTCATTGGACGGGTTGAGAGGCTTTGACTTAAGAGGGAAGAGTATAGGAATAGTTGGATGTGGAAATATTGGAATACACGTTGCAAGGATTGCAAAAGGTTTTGAGATGAATGTTTTTGTGTTTGATCTAAAAAAAGATGAGAAGCTTGCAAAAAAACTTGGTTTTGAGTACGCTAATCTTAATACTCTCTTAAAAAAATCAGATATTGTAACACTGCATGTACCTTATAACAAATTTACTCACCATCTAATCAACAAAAACAACATAAACTTATTCAAAAAAGGTGCAATAATCATAAATACTTCTAGAGGAGGTCTTGTTGAAACTGATGCTTTAGTGAGGGCATTAAGAAAAGGAACTATTGGTGGAGCTGGCTTAGATGTTTTAGAAGAAGAGGGATTGATTAGAGAGGAATCTCAACTTTTGTCAAAGAAATACACTAACAAAATGCTTGCTACATTGCTGGAAAACCACATACTATTGAAGATGGATAATGTCATAGTAACCCCGCATAATGCCTTTAACAGTAAAGAAGCATTGATTAGAATTCTTGATACAACAATAGAAGATATAAAAAGTTTTTGGAAAGGAAAAACGAAAAACATTGTGAAATGATACCAAAACAAATATTGCAAAAAACGAATTTAAAAGCCTGGAAAAAGGTTAAAGAGTTAGGAGCAGATGGAACTATAAAATTACTGAAAGAGAAAGGTTTAACTGGAAGAGGAGGGGCTTGTTTTCTTACTGGTTTGAAGTGGGAGTTTGCAAAGAAGACCAAAAATAGTGAGAAGTTTGTTATATGCAATGCTGATGAAGGTGAGCCAGGAACATTTAAGGATAAATTAATATTAGAGAATAATGCTGAGAATCTTATTGAAGGTATTATGATAGCTGCTTATTGTATTGATGCTAAACAAGCTTATATCTATTTACGAGGAGAATATTATTATCTGAAAGATATATTGGAAGGAATTATTAAAAGGGTTTTGTCTTCTAGCAATTCTGATATTAAAATTGATATTATTGAAGGTGCTGGTGCTTATATCTGCGGTGATGAAACTGCTATAATAAACTCTATTGAGAATAAAAGAGGATATCCTCATTTTAAACCGCCGTATCCTGTACAAAAAGGATTGTTTGGGAAACCAACTGTGATAAATAATGTTGAAACATTGGCAAATGTTCCTTTGGCAATTTTAAATTCTGATTGGAGTGATGATTTAAGATTATTCTCTTTGTCTGGTGATGTTTCCAAGGCTGGAGTTTATGAAATTAAAATCGGAACCAACTTAGGAGATATAGCAAAACTTGCAGGAGCTAAGGATGTTAAGGCTGTTTATTTTGGCGCAGCTGGAGGATGTATCCCTTACAAAGCTGATTTTGTTGTCAGTTCTGAGCATGTTTGCAAAGAAGATGCTATGCTAGGTGCATGTTCACTTATTTTTGTTAGCAAAAAAAGAAGTATGCTGGATATGGCTATAAATATATCTCAGTTCTTTAAGCATGAGTCATGCGGTAAATGCACACCATGTAGGGAAGGAAATGTCCATGTTCTTTATTTACTGGAAAAGATTAAATCAGGTGAAGGTAATCTAGAGCTGCTTGAGGAATTGTGTGTTAATATAAGGGATACTGCATTATGCGGTTTAGGGCAAAGTTGTACTAATCATATTTTGACTGCTTTAAAGTTTGTCAAGAACCACAAGTCATGGAATGATGGGGGTTCTTGAGCATGCTCAGAAACTTACCATCATGTGCTAGACGAAAGCAAGTGAAGCTTGCCACCAGTCAAAGACTAGATGGTAAGTTTCCGACATTTTAAAGGAGATTTTCAATGAAGATAAAGATAAATGGCAAGGAAGTTGAAGCTAAAGAAGGCGAGTTTATTATTGATGCTGCCAGAAGAAACGGCATAGATATCCCTCATTTCTGCTATAATGAAAAGCTGGAAAGAATAGGGGCATGCAGAATCTGTGTTGTTGAAGTTAAAGGTATGGAGAAATTACAGGCTTCTTGCTGTACTTTGGTTAAAGAGGGAATGAAGATTAAAACTTATAGTCCAAAAGTTCTTAAGGCAAGAAGAATGAATATGCAATTGTTGTTAGCAAATCATGAGCTTAATTGCACTACATGCAAGGAGAATTTACTTTGCAAATTGCAGAGGTATGCTTCTGAGCTGATGATTGAAGATACGCCATTTGAGCAAATAAGCAGAAAAGATGAGATTGATAATTCAAGTGTTTCTATAAGAAGAGATAATAATAAATGTATTCTTTGTGAGCAATGTGTAAGGATATGCAATGATATCCAGACTGTTTATGCTATTGGTATGGTAAACCGTGGAGTTAAAACAAGAATAACACCTAATTTTGACCATACTATGAAAGAAAGCTCCTGCATTAATTGCGGGCAGTGTGTTGTTGCATGCCCGACAGGCGCTTTAACAGAAAAGAGTGATATACAAGGTGTGATTGATGCGCTTAATTCTGATAAAATGTTAATTGTACAGACTGCCCCATCTATAAGGGCTACATTAGGGGAGTTGTTTGATATGCCTTCTGGAGTTCCGGTAACAGGTAAAATGGTTACTGCATTAAGACAGATTGGTTTTGACAAGGTATTTGATACTAATATTGGGGCAGATATTTGTATTATGGAAGAAGCTCATGAGTTTGTTGAAAGAGTAAAAGGAAATAAAGTTCTGCCAATGATCACTACATGCTGTCCTGCATGGATAAAATTTGGAGAGCAATTTTATTATGATGAAATTGTTAATCACATGTCAACATGCAGCAGTCCTCAGGCTATTCTTGCTTCTTTGGTAAAGACTTATTATGCTAAACAGATAAAAAAAGATCCAAAAGATATTATCTTAGTCGATATAATGCCCTGTACTGCAAAGAAATATGAAGTACTTAGACCAGAGTTCAAAAAAGAAACAGATTTTGTGCTTACAACTGTAGAACTGGCTAAATTACTGAAGCAATTGAATGTTGACTTTGCAAGATTACCTGAGTCAGATTTTGATAATCCCCTTGGGATGAGCACAGGAGCAGCAGACATATTTGGACATACTGGTGGTGTAATGGAGGCAGCATTAAGAACAGCAGCAGATACCTTGACAGGGAAGGACCTAAAAGAGATTGATTATACGGAAATAAGAAGCATGAAAGAGATCAAAGAAGCAGAGCTGGATATTGCTGGAAAGAAAATAAAAATCTGTGTTGTTCATACATTAGGTGCTGCAAGAAAATTATTAGAGCAGATAAAACAAGGCAAAAGCCCCTATCATTTTATTGAAATAATGGCATGTTATGGCGGGTGTATTGGAGGAGGAGGACAGCCTCCGCCACACAGCAGAGAAATGCTGAAAAAAAGAACTAAGGCGTTAATTACAGTAGATGAAAAGAAGAAGATTAGAAAATCTCATAAGAATCCTGCTGTGATTAAACTATATAAGGAGTATTTGGGGAAAGCAGGGAGTGAGAAAGCACATAAGTTATTGCATACTAAATATACTAAAAAAACATATGTTTAAATAGAAGTTTTGGTTCTTGTTTATGTAATGGAAACAGTAACTAACAAAACATTATATGATTTATATTTTAAATCTAAAAACGTATTCTTAGATATATTTATGGTTATTCTCAGTGTTGCTTTTTTAGGTATTATGGCTAATATAAGAGTTCCTTTATGGCCTGTTCCAATTACACTACAGACATTTGGAGTTTTTGCTATAGCTTTCTTTTTTGGCTCTCGTAAAGGGTTATTGAGTATTTTGGCTTATGTTCTGGCTGGTGTTGTTGGCTTTGGTGTTTTTGCAGGATATAAATCCGGCATGGCAGCTATAATGGGTCCAACCGGAGGATACATACTTGGTTTTTTAATAACTGTTTTTGTTGTTGGATATTTAATTGAAAAAGGTTATGGCAGAAACAAGAAAAGTGTTTTATTATGCATGGTAATCGGAAATCTGATAATCTATCTCTTTGGAGTAATTGGATTAAGATTATATTTTGCAGAGTTTACATGGTTGAAGATAATAATGATTGGTGTAGTTCCTTTTTTAATAGGGGATGCTATTAAGATAATTGGAGCGGTTGCTTTGTTTCCTTATCTTTGGAAAGCTAGTGAGAAAATATCTAAATAAGAACTTATTCTAATAGGAATATTTTCCTCAACAATATTTATAAATAAGGAATATTGATGTTATGTTATGAAATCATCATATAAGTTTAGTAATGAAGGAGAGTTCTTAGTTCTAGATATGATGATGTGTATGTGCTAGAGCACAAATCATTATTTTAATTCTATTTAATTGATATTTGAATCTAATTTAATATGGAGGTGATACTAATGTTAAAAAAAGATTTTATTGATAGTTTGGAAATAATAGACCTTAATGATAGAGGTCAATCTTTTAGGGAAAAATGAGGGCTTAGGAATTTGAGGTGATAAAATGGATGAAAATGATGTTAATTGGTTTTTTGTAACCTGTGATGATAAAAGTGAGTAGAAAATTAGTGAATTCAAGAGGTAATGGTTAGAGGTAGTTTTTACTCCTTAAAAAGAGAAAAATATATAAAGCAAAAGCTACCTTTCTCGATTGTGAGTAATCTAATGAGTGAAGCTGAAACAGTTATTACTTCAAATGAAATAGGACAGTCTAGTTCTGTGGGGGACAGTGTTGTTAGGAGCTTAGATAGAAATAGTAGTCTCGAGAAGGTATTGGGGGTTCTTGATTTAGTTGGAAAAACTGCAATAAGATTAGGAAGGTTACCTAGTGTTGAGGATGTTAATGGTATGAATGATGTAGATATTAGTTATATATTGAGACATGAAGGGGCAATAGTTGAAATTAATAGATTAAGTGAAGTATTAACAGGTTATGAAATAGCCAGAAATATAAAAGTTGGTAAAGATGGGCAACCAGCTCAAAAAGTAAAAGATTTTGATGATCCTAATGTTATGTTAGCAGTAAGAGTGGCTGGACATGACGTGCGTAATAAGTTGGCCGTTCTTAGTGGTTACTATCAAATGCTTAAAGGTAATGCTAGTGGAGTGGATTATAATCCTAGATTGGTTAAAAATATGCTTAAAGGAGTACCTACAATTAGAGCACTTGCTGCTTCTATGGCATTTTTTGGAACAAGAAATCATTCTGTTTTATATAATGTAGCTGGATCTGATGTAGGATCTATAGTAGCTGAAAGAGAAGAAATTATGCATGGGGTGGAGTGTAATATTTATTATGATACTTCAAAGGTTAAATCTGTTCCTGTAGTGTTATGCCATATAATTTCTCAATTAGTAAAAAATTCAAAAAAGAATTATTTAACCCACCATTCTCTTCCTACTAAATGTACTGAACCTTATCGTATTTGGGTAAAAATAGAAGAATTAGATGATAATTACTTAATAAGTGTTAGAGATAATGGTACAGGTTTTCTTGATAGAGAGGGTAACCCTATTCCAGCTGAAGAATTAGGTAAGGTGTTACATCCAAAGTACACTACTTGTGGAACTGGATTAGGATTAGGTGTACTCCCAGGGTATCTTGAATTATTAGGAGGGGGAATTCAAATTGTAACTACTAATACTAAAGAAGGAGATAGTAAATATTATGATACTCTAGAAGATGATGTGGGACGTTCAATCTCAAGGCAGATGTCTAATGGACAAAACGGAACAGAAATTACTTTTATTATGGACAAGCAGAAATTTAGAGAATGGAATATGATACAATAGGAATGTTTAAATAATTTAAGTTGTTTAATTAAGTAAAGAGATGGACTTTATGAGTGAAAGTTCAACACAAGCTATAAGAGATGCAAGAATTATTACTGGAGATGCTACAACAGGAACAAATATTTCTAAGCAAGGAGTTGGTTTGAAGAAAAGACTTAGTCTTAAAGATATAGGTAGAGGATTAGATTATCTTCTTAACGATTCGAGAACTGCTTATGCAAGAGAAGTAGCTGGAAAGATGGGTAAGTATTTGATTATGCGTCTTAGAGAAAATTCTGCAAGATTATATGATTCACTTAATGGCCATCTATCTTCTAATAGACTTGATAACCAATCAGTTTATGAAATTGTAAAAGAACAGGGAGGAATGGATGAACTACTTGGCTTATCTACTTTATTAATTAAATGCAATCAACTACAGAAAAAAATAGCAGGAGAACTTAAAGGGTGTAGCATCGATCATTTATTTGATTGTGATTTAGAAAGAGCGATAAGGATTGGAGAACATGATTTGAGAAATGTAATAACTCCCCCACATACTCTTGCTTCTTATTTTATTAGAAATCAAGACTCTTATAGTTCTGAAGATATTGATGAATTATTTAGGGGGTTATGGGAGACTATGGTTTTTTGTACATCTATGGAATATCTTGTTACAAAAGATCCTAATCTTTTATTTGGAATTCCGGCTAAACAAGTGGGAGGTATGAAAAAGGCAGAAGAGGGCAATTATGATGGTGTTTTTGATGGAAAGATTACAAATGTGGCATATCTAATACGTCATCAGTTGACAAAAAACGCAAAAGATGTTTGTTTAAGGCATAGGGTTAAAGATCCAAGAGTAAAAGTAAATATCTATGAAAATGGAAAGGATGTAGTAATTAGTGTGCAAGATAATGCATTAGGAATTGTTGATGAAGATTTTAATCCATTGCCTACTAATAAGATTGTTGGAATATTTGGAGAGGATAGTTATACTCCTGGTGGAACAGGGCTGGGACTTCAACTTGTTGATAGATATGTTGCTATTTTAGGAGGAAGTTATGAAGTTATAACTACAACTGGAAAAGGAAGGATTATGTATGATTCCAGAACCAGGCAGGCTGTTGAAGAACGAGGAACTTTTCCTAGTACTGGATCAACTTTTAATATAACTTTACCAAAAGATTACAAAAGAGCAGTGCAAGTACCTGCTGGTGAGTTAGTTAGATAAATAGTAATATTTAAATATGGGTCTTTATTCTACTATACTATGATAGATGCAATTTGTTGCTGTTGAATTCTTTCATTGTTTTAATTTAAAATCCGGGAGCGTGGCCAAGTGGCTAAGGCGTCCGCCTGCAGAGCGGATATTCGGGGGTTCAAATCCCTCCGCTCCCTCTTTTTCAAAAAATTAGGAGATGATAGAAATGTTTGATGACATCAAAACAATATATAAAAACGATCCAGCGGCAAAAGGAATAGAGTTCTTGCTATATCCTTGTTTGCATGCAATAGTTGTACATAGATATATAGCTCATCCCTTGTATAAAATACGAATTCCATTTATACCTAGGTTAATAAGCCAGATAATGAGATTTTTTACAGGCATTGAGATACATCCTGGCGCTAAGCTTGGAAAAGGATTGTTTATAGACCATGGAATGGGAGTTGTTATTGGGGAAACTGCAGAGATAGGGGATAATTGTGTTTTGTTCCATAATGTTAGTTTAGGCGGAACAGGGCATCATGAAGGAAGAAGGCACCCAACTTTAGGAAATAATGTTTTAGTAGGAACTGCAGCAACTTTACTCGGTCCGATTAAAGTAGGAAATGATGTTAATATTGGAGCAGAGACTGTTGTTATCAACAGAGATGTTCCTTCAAAATGCACTGTTGTTGGAGCACCTGGAAGGATAGTAAAATTAAAAGGTAAACATGTGAATATGAAGCTGAAAAAAGCAGATTATTCAAGATTGAAGGAATAGATTTTGAAAATCAAAATTTTCAAGCCGTTATGATTTCGTTTCACTTTTTTGGAAAAAATTATTGTACCCAATACCTCAAGCAAAGTTTTAGAAATCGAAGATTTCTAAACTCAAAAAAATCCTTAGGATTTTTAGGACACAAAAAATCTTTGATTTTTTCGTGCGTTTAGAAAATTGAAAATTTTCTAAAAGCTTGAGATTCCAAAACCATTGAGCTTAGCTCAAGGCAATCATAAAGTTTATATATTAAAAAAATAAAATATGATTCAAGATGGTATTGAAGCTGTATAATACATTAACAAGGAAAAAAGAAGTTTTTAAACCTATTAAAAAAGGAGAAGTTAGTATTTATTCGTGTGGGCCTACTGTATATGGGTTTGCACATATTGGTAATTTCAGAGCTAATATTTTTGCAGACATTCTTAAGAGATATTTAAAATTTAAAGATTTTAAGGTAAAGCATATTATGAATATTACAGATGTTGATGATAAAACTATTAAAGGTTCAAGGGAACAGAAAATTTCTTTAAAAAAATATACTGAGAAATATACAAAAGCATTTTTTGATGACTTAAAGGCATTAAACATAGAACTAGCTGATATCTATCCTAAAGCTACAGACCATATAGAAGAAATGGTCTCTATGATACAAAAACTGATCAAGAAAAAATTAGCTTACCAAGGAGAAGATGGTTCGTGGTATTATAGTGTTTCTAAGTTCAAAGATTATGGCAAACTGGCTAAACTTAAAAAAGAAGGCTTGAAGGAAGGAGCAAGAGTAAAACAAGACAATTATGAAAAAGCAGAAGCAAGAGATTTTGCTTTATGGAAAGCTTATGATAAGGATGATGGAGATGTTTTTTGGGATACTCCTTTAGGCAAGGGAAGGCCTGGCTGGCATATTGAATGCTCTGCCATGAACACCAAGTATTTGGGTGATACTTTTGATATTCATACAGGAGGAATTGATCTGGTATTTCCACATCATGAGAATGAAATAGCACAGGCAGAAGGAGCTACTGGAAAAGAATATGTAAAATTCTGGCTCCATAACCAACATCTTCTGGTTGATGGAAAAAAGATGAGCAAATCATTAGGTAATTTTTATACGCTTCGTGATTTACTTAAGAAAGGTTATAATTCTACAGCTATAAGATATTCCTTATTAAGTACACATTACAGACAAAAGCTTAATTTTACTTTTAAAAGTTTAGAGGCTGCTAAAGTTGCTGTTGACAAGCTTAATAATTTTATTTTTGTACTTAATGGCATGAATTGTGAAGAGGATGTTGGCAATATTAATGAGCTTGTTAAAGAGGCTAAAGCTGCTTTTGAGCTTAAGATGAATGATGACCTAAATATTTCCTCTGCTTTAGGGGTTGTATTTGATTTTATGAAAGATATTAATAAATTACACCTAAGTAAAAATGATGCTTCTAAGATTATTTCTTTTATGGAAGAAATTAATAAAGTGTTAGGCGTTATTGAATTTAAGAAAGAAGAGAAAATTCCTGCTGATATTAAGAAATTGATTGATGAAAGAGAAAAGGCTAGGGCAGATAAGGACTGGAGCAAGGCTGATAAAATAAGAGATGAATTAAAAGAGAAAGGAATCTTATTGGATGATACTCCTGGTGGCGTTAGGATAAAGCGCGTTTAAAGCTCAATTTCAACTTCAAAATCTATTTTAGAATCTTTCTTTAATTGTTTGTACTCTATTTTTTCTGTTTTGGTTGCTCCGATTATATCTTCTTTTACTAGATTGAATTCATCTTCTGATATTTTTCCTTCGATAAATAGGTTCTTTAAAGGTGATTTTAAGCTTAGGTTTTGTTCTGATTTTGCCTGTCTTGCTTTTTGGACAGCATAAACTGCCAATTCACCTATCTGTTCTTGTTTATCTGGCTTTTCAGGTGTTGGCCATTTAGAAATATGTATGCTTTTTATGTTTTCGTGCTTACTAAAGTATAACTGGTAGATTTCTTCTGTTATGTAAGGCATTATTGGTGCCATCATCTTGAGGATTGCTAATATGGTTTGATATAAGCCATATTGTGCGCTTAATCTTTGTTCTTTTCCCCTTCTGTCTGGATTGTATAACCTATCCTTTACAATTTCCAAATAATTGTCGCAGAATTCATGCCAGAAAAAGTTTTCAACATCTGCTTTTGTTCTAGAGTATTCATATTTTTTGAATGATTCTGTTGATGTGCTTATTATCTTGCCTAGTTTTGATAAAATCCATTTATCTACTACCTCTAATTTTTTTGGTTTCTCTCCATTGTAATCCTCTAAATGCATTATTGCAAATTTGGAAGCATTCCATAGTTTTGTTATGAATTTTTGCGCTGTTACTAGGTCTTTTTCCATATATGGGAGGTCATCTCCTAGTTTTGAACCTGCTGCCCAAAATCTTAAGCAATCTGCAGAGTATTTTTCAATTGTTTTTTGTGGTTCAACTACATTTCCTTTTGACTTTGACATCTTTTTTCCATGTGGATCAAGAGCATGGCCAGATATCATAACATCAGCCCAAGGATTTACTTTATAGTGTAATTGTGATTTAACTAAAGTGTTGAACAACCAGAATGTAATTATGTCGTGAGCCTGAGGCCTTAATGACATAGGATAAAGATTTTTTTGTATTTCTTTTGGCATTAATTCTATTGCTAATCTTGGAGTTAAGGATGAAGTTGCCCATGTATCCAAAATATCTTTTTCAGGGATAAATTCAGTTGATTTGCATTTTGGACATTCTTTTATCTTTGGTTTGTCTTTTAATGGATCTACTGGTAGGTCCTCTTCTTTTGGGAGTATTACCTCACCACATTCTTTACAATACCATACTGGAAATGGGACTCCAAAAAACCTTTGTCTTGATATGCACCAATCCCATTTCAGGCCTTTTATCCAGTTATCCAGACGCTGTTTCATATGTAAGGGATACCAATTAAGCTTAGCACCGTCTTTAAGGAATTTCTCTTTTAAATCCAGATATTGTATAAACCATTGCTCTGTTGCAACATATTCTATATCTGTTCCGCACCTTTCATGAACATTTACGACATGTGAAATTTGCTCTTTTTTTACTAAAGATGAATCTTCTTCAAGGTCAATTAAAACTTGTTTTCTTGCTTCTAATGAATTCATACCTTCATATTTCCCGGATAAAGCATTGTACTTTCCACTAATATCCATAATATGAATCGGTTCTACGCCTTTATGGCGCTGCATCCATTCAACACATTCAAAACCTCCATAGGTACAGTAATAAACAATACCTGTTCCATATTCTGTCTTTGATTCAGGATCATGTGTAACTTTTATTTTTGCTTTGGTTATTGGCAAAGTAACTTCTTTTCCAACAAGTTCTTTTCCCTTTATCTCTTCTTTTAAAACTAAACCCCATTCATCTTTGAAAGTTTCCAATGCTTCTTTACTTATAATCCATATTTCATTGTTTTTCTTTGCTTTTATGTAAGTGCCGTCTTCATTAATGCTAACTCCAACACAGCCATAAATTAATTCAGGACGTGTTGTTGCATAAATAAGATATTCTCCTGTTTCTAATTTTGCTTTGATATAATTTAAAGTAGAATTCTTTTGTGTGTCCTCCATTTCCACTTGCGCAATTGCAGTAGAGCACAACGGACAAATAGTTATAGGTGTCTTTTTTTTGTAAACTCTTTTATCCTTAAATAAATCAATAAAGGAACGTTGTGAGATTTTTTGACAATGAGGATCGATTGTTGTATAGAAAATATCCCAATCGCAGCTTATTCCTATGCTTTTCATATCTGAGATATATTTTGGAACTAATTCTTTCTTTAATGTATCAAGACAGATTTTTACAAATTCTCCCCTATCCATCTTCTTTGCACTGACCTTTTTCATCTTTTCAATAAGTCTTTCAGTAGCTAATCCATTATTATCTGTACCAAAAGGATAGAAAACGTTCTTTCCAAGCATTCTTTGGAATCTTACTACAAAATCCTGTTGTGAATATGAGAAAGCATGTCCAAGATGCATCTTACCAGAAACTGTTGGAGGGGGAGTATCTACTGAGTAGATCTTTGCCTGGCTATCTTTATTAAATTGGTATATGTTTTCCTTTTCCCAAAATTTCTGCCATTTTGGCTCTGATTCTTTTGGGTCATAGCGTTTTGGTAATTCCATAGAGAGTAGAGAATGGAGTCTTTATATAAATATTTTGGAAAACTAAAAAATCTGAGATTTTTTAGGTCCTAAAAACTTACTTTTGTAAGTTTTTAGAAAAGTTAATAAATCTATGAAGTTACCCTTTTTTCTATGATTCCTTTTACTAAAAAGTATACTCCTGTGTCTCTTAAGGATATAAAGGGGCAGGACAAAGCTATAAAAGAACTTAAGCGTCTGATTAAGGATAGGTCTGGTAAGAAAAAAGCAATATGGGTATATGGGCCTTCTGGGAGTGGAAAGACAGCTGTAGTGCATGCTCTTGCTAATGAGATGGATTATGAGATTATTGAAGTTAATGCATCTGACAGCAGGAATAAAGAGCAGATTGAGCAGAGGATTGGAGGAGCTGCATTTCAGAGTTCTTTGTTTTCAAAGGGAAAGATAATTCTTGTTGATGAAATAGATGGTCTTGCGGGAAGAGAAGATAGAGGGGGTATGCTGGCTTTGATAAAGATAATAGAAAAAAGCCCTTTTCCAATTATACTTACTGCTACTAATCCATGGGATTATAAGTTTAATAAATTAAGGAGAAAATGCAATCTTATTGAGCTAGAATCATTAAATTATATGGATGTTGGCGAAGTATTGATGAGTATTTGTACGAAAGAGAAAATAAAATATGAACTTGATGTTTTGAAATCATTGGCAAGACGAAGTGGAGGGGATTGCAGAGCAGCGATTAATGACCTTCAGACATTGACTGAGCTTACTAAAGAATTAACTAAGGGAAGTTTAGATGAATTGGAGCAGAGAAGCAAAGAAGAAAGTATACCTAGTGCTCTTTTGAAGGTTTTTAAAACAACTGACCCTAAAATTGCTATTAGAGCTTTTGATAATGTTAAAGATGATCTAAATCAGCAAATGTTATGGATAGACCAAAATCTTCCTTTTGAATATACTAAACCTGAAGATTTGGCAAGAGCTTATGATAAACTAAGCAAAGCGGATGTTTTTAATCGACGGATAAGAAGATGGCAGCACTGGAGATTTTTGGTTTATGTCAATGCTTTAATCACAGCAGGGGTTGCTGTTTCTAAAGATAAAAAGTATAAGAAGTTTGTTCAGTACAAACCTACTGGAAGAATTCTTAAGTTATGGTGGGCAAAGCAAAAGTCAATGAAGAAAAAAGCAATTGCTGCTAAGATTGCTGAAAAGACGCATAGTTCTGTACGAGATGTTTTGAAGGATATTGAATATTTTAAAGTTATTTTCAAAAAGAATAAGGAGATGGCTGATTCTATTGCTGAGTATGCTGATTTAGATAAGGAAGAGATAATGTGGCTAAGAAAATAGTAAACTATTTTCTTTTGTGTCCTCCCCACAATAGCAGAACTAAATTTGATTTTCCCGCCCCGACATTGGAAGTGAGAGGTGCACAACTATCTAGATATTTAAACTTATTAAGAAAATAACAAAAAAAGAGAAAAAATTTAGGTATTAGAAAACGAAATTAATTATGAGTAAACTTGTTTCGTTTTCTAAGCTAGTAAGCGACTTACTTATTACTAAGAATTTGTTTCGCTTACTATATAGTATTTCCAGGTTAGTTCAGTATCTTCTTTTGGAGAGCCTTCCCATGTGGCTCCTACTAAAGCAATATCTTTTTCTTTAGTTCCTATGCATACTGTCTGCGCTGTTCTTAAATTACCATATGCGTTTGCATCTAATGTGTTTTCCATGCAGTCTTTTCTTGTAGCTTTTGTTATCTCTTTATCCATAATCCAAATTTTGTCTCCTGAACTTTCAACCCTGAAATAGTCATAGCTTGAAGCAGAAGAGTAAAGCTTTAGCTTAAAATCATAGTCATTTATATCTTCATAGAATAATTCATCTTTATCAAAATCAGAAAATCTCCATCCTGTCTTGTTTAGAGTTAGTTTTCCCTGTGTTAATTTGAATGTTTCCTCTAATTCTGCTTCTGGTAGAGCATCTTTAATACATTTTCCATCCTTGCAGCCATAATCGCATTGAACAACCTGATTAAACACGCAGTTGGATAGTTGATAACCTACTCTGTTTTCATCCATGCATTTGAATCCGATTGTACATTCTCCTGTTTGTAGTTCTTCTTTGATTTCTGTTTCTGGTTTTTTTACTTCTACTACTGGTGTTCCTGTAATTTCTTTGCATTCTGCATTTTCACAACCTGCTGGACAATCTGTTACTTGTTCAAATGTGCAATCTGACTTTCTATAGGCTTTTGTGTTTTCATCCTGACAAAGCCACATTGTTGTGCAGGTTTGTTCTTTTATTGGTTCTTCAACAACTGGTGGTTCGGTTATTTCAGTCTCTTTTGGAACTGATTGTTGTAAATAACCTAAAAGAACAATAACTGTTAGTATTACGATTGTTATTAAAATATTTCTTTGAGAAATAATTGGTTTTTTAGTTTTTTTCTTGCCTTTGATTGAAAGTTTCATAGAAACACCTCTTATTATTTATTTTGGTAAGAAGTTTATTTAAATGTTGTGAAAACTAGTTGAGTTGTTACTTATGACAATGCTGCGTTTCGTGCGAGTATTTTATACTAAGATGCGAGCAAGGATTCTCACAAGACAATGTGTTTATATGAAAAATGGCATAGATATCTTGCACTTGCAGTGTATTAATGAAAGGCATGATTGAACCATTTTTCATATCCCTCAAATTTACTAACAATAATTTGAGCTCATCAATAGATTAGCAAATTTGAGTTAGCTTGGACTCCACTAGGCAGCATTGTCATTGAAGTCATCTGGGTTAACTATGAAAATCTAAATCTTTATATATAGCTTTAATTTCCATTATATTATGACATTATCAATAGAGGACATTTCGGTCTTTTGCAAGAAGAAGGGTTTTGTTTTTCCTAATAGTGAGATTTATGGAGGTTTTGCAGGATTCTTTGACTATGGACATCTTGGAGTAGAGCTAAAGAATAATATAAAGAGTGAGTTCTGGAAGAGATTTGTAAAGGAGAGGGAAGATGTTGTTGGTATTGATGGAACTATAGTAACTCATCCTAAAGTATGGAAAGCTTCAGGTCATGTGGATTCTTTTACTGATTATATCTATAGATGTGATAAATGCAAACTTGTGATTAAGGGGGATGATGAAAAAGGAAGAGAATGCCCTAAATGCAAGGGTGAGATGAAAAACGAAGGTAAATTCAATCTTATGTTTGAAACTAAAGTTGGGCCTGTTGGAGGAGATGTTTCTTATCTAAGGCCAGAGACTGCACAAGTTATATTTACAAATTATAAATTAGTCCAGGATAGTGCGCGTAAGAAACTTCCTTTTGGAATTGCACAGACTGGAAAAGCATTCAGGAATGAGATTTCTCCTCGTGACTTTCTGTTTAGGTCTCGGGAATTTGAGCAGTTTGAGATAGAATTTTTTGTTCATCCTAAAAAGGTTAATGATTGCCCTCTTATTGGGGAAGTTGAGAATATGAAAATTAATATCATAAGTGCTGAGAATCAAGAGAAAGGAAAAGAGCATGTTGAGATTACTATAAAACAGATGATTGAAGGGAAGGTTGCTTCTTCATGGCATGCTTATTGGCTTGCTTCTTATTATAAATTCTTTTTGGATATGGGAATCAAAAAAGAGAATCTAAGATTAAGAGAACATCTGAAAGATGAACTTGCACATTATGCTTCTGCTTGTTTTGATATTGAATACCAGTTTCCATTTGGATGGAAAGAGATACATGGAAATGCTGACAGAGGACAGTTTGACTTAAAGCAGCATATGGAATTTTCCAAAACTTCAATGGAATATTATGATGAAGAGAGTAAAGAGAAAGTTATCCCTTATGTTGCTTCTGAACCTTCACAAGGTATTGACAGAGCGTTTTTGGCTTTTATTTTCGATGCTTATAATGATGATAAGAAAAGAGGAAATATTGTTTTAAAATTAGATAGTCGTTTGGCTCCTGTTAAAGTTGGTGTTTTTCCTTTGGTTAATAAGCTGAATGATAATGCTCTAGAGCTTTTTGGAGTTTTAAAGAAAGAATTTGATTGTGTCTATGATAAGGGCGGTTCAGTTGGTAGAAGATATGCTCGTGCTGATGAGATGGGTATTCCTTATTGCATTACATTTGATTTTGACAGTTTAGAAGATAAGGCTGTTACTGTTCGTGATAGAGATACAACGGAACAGATAAGAGTCAAGATTAATGATTTAGGTAATGTGTTAGGTGGATTGATTAAAGGTAAAGTAAAGTTTGAAGAAGTTTTGAAACTAAGTAAATAAGGAGGAATTAAAATGGCAATAAAAGACTTACAAGCAAGACAAGGACAGGTAGATTTGATAGCTGAAGTTACAGAGAAAGGAGACATCAGGGAATTTGAGAAGTTTGGCAAGAAAGGAAGAGTATGCAATGCTCAGATAAAAGATGTTACTGGTACAGTAAAACTTACTCTATGGAATGAGCAGATTGACCAGATTAAAGTTGGCGATAAAGTTCATATTATCAATGGATGGGTTGCTGAATGGCAAGGTGAGAAACAGCTTTCTACAGGCAAATTTGGACAGTTAGAAGTTGTTGGTGGTGGAGATGAAACCACAGATGAAGCAGAAGAAGCTGAAATCCTTAATAAGAACGAGATGAGTACTGATAAAGGAGAGAATATCCTTACAGAGGATGAAAAACTGAATGAAGATGTTGTTAAGGATGAAGAAGAGATAATTTAATAATGCCTAACAATAAAGTTTATATATGGAATCTTAATTCTTAGTAGTAATGGTTGGGCACAATGGGGATTTTAGAAGCAAATGCTTCTAAGACCAGAACCGTAGCTCAGCCTGGGAGAGCACTAGACTGAAGAACTCAGACTGGCGCGAAGAAAGATCTGATGAGGCTTCGGCCAATGATTATTAGAGATCTAGGTGAATAGTGCAACGATTGTGTGTACTATCCTTAATCGTGGATTCAAAAATGTGAAGAATTCAGAACTTTGCTTTGAAAGTTCCGCCGGCCCCATTTTTTTATTTTATCTAGATGTCTCTTATTTCTAAAATTTATTAAATCCGACCACAATTTAAATTTTTTTCTCCCATTTAATTTAATAGTGTATGTAATTGAATTGTTATAGCCCCTCTTATCAACTTTATCTTCTTTGTAATAATTTGTTAAATTAAATCCCTTTTCTTTTAGAAAATTAAAGACGTTCCTAACCAACGGCTCGCTTTTTGATGTAAAACTTACTATGGGATAGTCTCCTCCTCTGAAATATAATGAACCATCTGTATCTGCTAGTCCTTTCAAAAAAGCTAACATATAATCATTATCTGAGATTATCCATGAAGGAATACCAATCTGTTCCTTTTTTCCTTTTTTGAATCCAATCATTAATAAATAATTTAGAATGCCCTTGGATAAAATCCTAAGATACATTGTATTCTGTTTTTTTCTTTTATAGACTGTGGGTTTTATATTAAATAATTTATTAATCATATTGTTTACATAAACTCCCAAATAATCTTTGTCTAATCTTTTATCTCCTGCAATTTCTATCATGTAAAAATATTTTTTATATAGATTCATATAACCGTCACCAGTTAATATTCCTATAAACTCTGCTAATTCATTAGAAGATTGTTTAGGCAAAATTAAACCCCTCTTAAAATCAGAATAACTGTATTCTATTCTTGATGTTTCGAATTCCACCTTAAATCACCTCCTAAGGTTTTCGTTGTTTGTAAAACCTTTGGAGTTCTTGAAAAAGAGAGCTCTGAGCGAAACTGCATAATTGATTTTTTATAAAATGAAAAATCATTATTTAGCAGTTTTGCGTGCTCTCTTTTTCTTTAATTATAAGACGTCTTGATTTAAATACTTCACGCGCACACTTGGCGAGTGGCGAGTGAACTCTTAAAACGGCTGTAATATCAAAATTTAGCGTCTAGAAGTCTTCTCTCACTCGACAAAAAGTTGGCGAGTGACTTTTGTTAATACCCCATTTTTCTTTTTAATTTTTCTTCAGAATTAAACTGCACCAGTTAAACTTGCCGCCATTATCTTATTGGCGATGAAATTGAAGATTAACATGATTGTTGCGGCAATGAAACAATAAAGGATTGTGGACCTGGTTAAGTTTTGTCCTAAGAGGTATCTTTCATTTAATTTATCTGAACCATTTTCTATTCCGTTGGACATTATAGTTAAGATATAAGTAATTTGAACTACATAGATTCCTACAACCAGCTGGAAGAAGTATGTTGGAACACCCTGACCAAAGAATCCTGTTGCTAAAGCTCCACCTACGCCGCCTTCTACACCTCCTGTGCCTAGTTGTTCCATCTGCAATGATAATTTTCCAAGGATTGTTGTTACCATTGATGTTATACCTATGACAATTCCTGCAATTACTGGTGTAAGGAATTTTATCTGTGAATTCATAGAAGATATTACTTCAGCCATTAAATCCTTTAGACGTTCATTTACCTTATGAATTTCTTTTATGTATCTTGAAATGTTCATCAAAGCCATTGCCGCCACTCTTGGCCCTTTTTTTACTGACTCGATAAGAACTTTCATTGAGCTTTCAATCAAATTTGAGGGGAAACGAACTAATGCTCCTGTTTTTGGATTGAATATTGCCTGAGTTACACCCATACCTAGTCTCCTGATGTTTGTAGAAACTATCTGGAAAAAGTTTCCTGTTGCAGTGCCTTCCATGCTTGCACTTACTTTTCCAAATGCTGTCTCAGCAGGAAGACCATCTCCTAATCGATTGCCTAACTGAAATAATCCCGAAGCAAATTCCTGCTCCAGCTCTTCTGTTCTTTTCCTTATCTTGATTACATTTTTGCTTCTTAACTTAAAGTAATAGCCTAAAGAAAAACCAAAGGCAACTGTAATGAACAAGCTTAACAAAGAAGCACCTAATCCGAATGGGCCTGCTACTCCTCCAGATTCAGATTCTCTGTAATCCAAAAGACAAAAAGACCTAAAGCAAGTAGAAGTTTCATCAATTGCACCAAAACCAAGATTAACCTCATCTGTAATGAACCAATGCATTATTATAGGACTTAAACCAATCATAAGAAATAAGACTGCTATTATCAGACAGACATATAACGGGCTTATACTAATTTCTTTTTTTCCAAGCTTTAACAGAATGCCCCCATACTTTTTATATTGTGGAAGTTCACTTATGTCTGTATTTCCATAGCCAGTTGGTCTTCTGGATAGTATGTTCTTGCCCATATAAAAAACTAAAATAGGGAGTGCTATATTATAAAATAAAGCGAGATAATACCATTTTATATCAGCCATAAAACTTACAACCAAAGGAAGGATTACTAAACCTAAGATAGGAAGTATTACACCCAACATATGAAGCATAGTAATTGGACTTTTAAGATTCTGCGCATAATGCAACATCTTTTCGTAAGTTTCTGTTAATATAACATCTAGTGATTTGTCTAATGTAGCTACTCTTACTTTCTCTTCCCCTTCATATAATGATGCTTCTATAAGATGGAATGATTCTATAAATTCAATGTTCCACTTTTTCCATGTTAACAAATATGTTTCAAGGGATTCTTTAATGGTAGAATATTTTTCTGTCTCTACATCCCATATTATTTTTTTAATATCCAGGCTTAATGGAGGGGCGATATGGTCAGATGCAAATTTTAATGCTAGTTCTAAATTAGAAGTATGTCTCATATATGTTACAACATAAAAAACACATAAAACCATTTGATTAGAGGCTTTAAGACGCCAGGTATTTGCAAGAAACATAGGTAATTTTCCTAAAGGCCCTATTAAAGATATTCCCAATAGGATAAAAAATAAGACAAAGAAAAATGATTTAAGGAATAGTATAGATAGAAGGGACATTACTACAATAACCACAAGAGGGGCCATCATTGTAAATGACGTTGCTCCTGTAGGAGTAATATTTAAATGACAAATGTTTATTGATTCCTGCAATTCATGTATTTTAGTCTTATCTGGAGTTATTTTAATTAATTTTTCAGAAAGATTGCATAATTTTTCATATAATGTAAGATGTCCTGGAAGATACTCTTTCTTGAATTCTATATATTCTCTGGTAACTACCCTCTCTTTTTCTTTGTCTTCTGGCTGATTGACTGTTGGGCCTATTTCCTGCTCTAGCTTTTTCTTATACTTCTCTACCAAATCCTTCATATCTTTCTTTTGGGGCATTTTAGAATTAAGTTATCTTCTTTCTTTTTAGATTTCTTTTTATTACTTCATTCCATTCAAAAAATATTTTTTTAGAGTCTAATGCACCTACTTCTTCCCTTACCTTATCTGATATCTTATGAAATTCATCATTACATTGTATTACGAAAGGCGCTTCCAGTAAAGATAGGTCTTTTTGCTTTACTGCAAAATCTACTATTGTTTCCTTTATCTTTGCTCTTAACTGGATGTTATCCCAAACAGCATCCCAATTGCCTGCCCATTCTTTTACAGAGCCGGCTATTGATTTAAGGACTTCTGAATCCCCGTTTATTAAGTCATCTGATGGCTGCAATTCATCTGATTTGCTGTCATACTTCATCAAATCTGAGAATCCGTTTTCTAATAGAGGGTCTTGATCCCAATGTTTTCTTACCTCTGTAATTTGAGTTACTCTTCTCCACCTATGCATGCCATCTGCTGATCTGATGGGGTTTGCAACAACAATAACATCTGTTGCTTTAAAGCTGGTTCTTGGAACTCCTAAATCATTAACAACCCTGTCAAAGACCCCATAAGGTGAGTCCCCGTGAATGGTTCCTGCAACTATATTGGCAAGTGCTCCGACACGCATTGCTTCATAGAGTGCGCTAGCTTCTTTGCTTCTTACTTCTCCTACAATAAGGCATGAATCACCCATTCTTAATGTAGTTCTTATTCCTTCTTCTGCTGAAACTTCTGCTGAACCTTTAGTCATTGCTGCTGCTACTTTCATCTGCTGAATATTATAACCTAACTTTCTTAATGCCTGGCCTGGAAGTTCTAAAGTATCTTCTATTGTAATTATTCTATATTTTCTCATAATTTCTGTCAAGATTGAGCCCAATACAGAGGTTTTACCTGCAGACCTTGTTCCTGCCACTAACATTGTCCTTGAACCATCAACAAGGAAGCTTAATATTCCTGCCCCCAAGGGATTTATCATCTTATTATGGATAAATAAAGGCAAAGTCCATGGCTTATCTCTATGTCTTCTGAAAGCATACGCTAACCCAGTCGGATCTAATGGTGATGTAATAGCTGCTACTCTTGAACGTGCTCCCGGTATAATTAACTCTGTATCAAGTACAGGATTAGCTTCATCTAATGGTCTGCCGGAAATCATTCTTAACTTAGAAGCCCATGATTCTGCTTCTGAAGATGTTGGCAGAATATTAGTTTTACAATCTCCAAATTCTTCATGGACAATGAAGATAGGGGATTCACCCATAGGAGAGTTTATTGTTATGTCTTGTACTTTTTTGTCTTGCAAGAGAACTTCAATCAAACCGAATCCTACTGTATATCTTACTAAGATGTTTGTTAGTTCATCTATCTCTTTGTCACTTAATTTTATTTTTTTAAAATCTGTTAGCTCTTCAATCAAATCATGCCCAATGTTGTAAAAAACAGACCTCATTCTTTCTGGGTCTACAAATTCTGAGCGTTTTGGTTTGTGTTCTGTCATTATTTTTCTTGCTGAATCAAGAATTTCATATTTGTCTTCGCTTAATGTGAATTCTGGAGGATTTATATGATAAAGATATTGTATTGTGTCTGGAATTTGAAATATTGAAACACTTGTGTTGTTTACTGTGTATGAAGCTAACTCATCTCCATCTTCAGGGAATTTAGACATTAATTTTGTAAAAAGGAAATCTGGTTTTATTATTGGTCTGAATATTGTTCTGTATAAATCTCTTGAACCTATTCTGTATCCTGCTAAATGAGGTTTTACTGTTGAAATCAATTGTGTTTTTTCTAAAAGAGTTGTTAAATGTGTTAATATAGAAATATATTTTTGTTCACAGTCTTTGCATCTTTGATCAGTTGTTTTTTGAAGTTTAATATTTTCATCCCTTAATTCTCTGGTTAATTCTACATAAGCACCTATTGGGTCTGATCTTAACATATTAGAGACTATGTTTTTTACATTAGCATACCAACCTGTAATGCATTTTGTACATGCAGGATCATGAATGAATGCAGAATAATTTAAGGCATCTTTTTGTTTTATCAGTTTTTTGTATATGTCTGCTATTTCTTTTAGTAAAATAGTCTGAGAATAATCATATTCAATGTTTCTTCTCTGGAAATATACGATCTTTGTTATGGTTCCTACTTTGTTCAATAAGTCCATAGTTTTAGACATGGTTATAGGGTCATCTTCCAAAGAAGGTACCCTTGTATAAGATTCACAATTAACCTGGAGAATTACATTTTCGCCTTCCCTAATTATATCATATGAAAATGGCTTTTTGTTAAATAACGGCATAATCTATCCCTCTCTTTTTATTCTTCTTCTTTTAGCTTTTCCAAAGCTATTTCAATTAAATGAGACTTGTTTCTGAATCTAGTTTTGTCTTGGAGTTTCTTTTTTATCCAAATTAGGAGTTCTTCATCAATTGTTGCTGAAATTGCTTTTTTTGACATGTTTTAATATATATTATAATATCTACTTTATAATACTTTCTATGATTTTATATATTTTATAATATAAATGGAGAAAGGGAGTTAGGAGTGATAAAGATAATATAACAAATTAAAACCAATATAAAGAAATAAAAACCAATAAAAAAATAATTAAAAATTTCTAAACTTAAAGAAAAAAAAATCAACCGATATGATAAACAAGGCTGATATGTGCGTTTACAGTCACGTCTCTTGGCATTACTGCTGCGGCTTCTTCAATCATGTCTCCACCTGCTTTTGCTTCCATTGCATAAGCATAAGGCATGTATCCAAAGTTAGATTCTGAGACTGATTTTATCTTTCCGAGCTTTACTCCAAGGCTTTCTGCAATGGTTTCTGCTTTTGCTTTTGCATTCTTTGATGCTTCTGCTAATGCCTGCTGCTTGAATTCCTGCTCTTTTTCTTCGCTTAAACCGAAGTTTATGTTGTTTAGTTGGTTTGCACCATTCTTTACAGCAATATCAACTATTGTTCCTACTTTTGACATATCTGTTGTCTTTATCTTTAATGTTTGAGATGCTCTCCATCCAACAACTTTAGAACCTTCATTTCTGTTGTATACTCTTTCTTCGTAAAGATTTAAACGATCCGTTTCTATGTCTTTTTCATTGATGCCTTTAGACCTTAATCCATCCAGAATAGCATTAATTATTCTGTTTGCTTCGGCTTGTGCATCTTCTGCGTTTTCCTTTACAATTGATACTCCTGCCCAGACTTCTGCTTCATCTGGTTCAAATGTTAATTCGCTGTTGCCTTCTACATTTATTGTATTTCCATCTTGTTGCTGGCAGCCTGTTAAAGCTATCAATATAACCAACATTGTTGCTAAAATATATTTTGATTCCATCTTATTCGCCTCCTTGGTTTTTATTAACCATATTTGAAGTTATATGAGGGGTATATAAATACATTACTAAGGTTTTAATTTGGATTGAAGCTATATGAAAGCCTGGAAGATGCTGGAAAAAAAGTGATAACCGTCAAATCCAGGTAAAGGAAGCATATTAAATATGAATAAGAACATGTTTATCTTTCCCATTGGAACTATTATCTTATAGTATTTTTTATCTATTAGATTATATTTTACTATTAGTATAGCTGTTACCCATAAAATAAGGTTTGTTAAAGGTCCTGCTACTGCAACTAAGGACGACTGCAATAAAGGCAAGGGTGTATGAGTTACATAACCTCCAACAAAGAACAATAATGGAAATCTCATAAGCTTAAGAAGAATAACAATAGCATACATTGTATAAGGCGCATGTAATGTTGCAGTTGCTCCAAAAGACATAGCAACGAATTTATGGGCCAGTTCGTGAAGGACCACAGCTGGTGCTGCTATCATGGCTGCAAACTTAATATTTTCAAAAAATTGAGATTTTTGATAATATTTTAGAGGGTCATATCCTTCTAATGGCTGCCTTTTGAAAAAATCTGAGAAGATATAACCTATTGCAAAGGTCATTATTATAATATCTATTAATTCAATTAGAGTCAGCATCTTATTGTTCTTCTGGTATTATTATCCATGCTATTATATATGCTAATATTCCAGAACCCCATATAATTACAAAGAAAATCCATAAAAGCCTTACTAATGTTGGATCTATATTGAAGTATTCTGCTATACCTCCACAAACTCCTGCTATTACTCTGTTTTTTTTGCTTCTGTAAAGTTTTTTTACTTTGTTTGTTTTCATTTTAATATCGTATGTAGTTATGGTTTATAAAACTTACTTCTTATTATAGCATTGACAATGCTGCGCTCCGTGCAAGTGTGTTATAATAAGTAGCGAGCAAGGATTCTCACAAGACAATGTGTTTAGCTTGGACTTCACTAGGCAGCATTGTCATTGGAGTTTTTTATTCCTCAATTAAGTATTCTGGAATATTTACATCAGAATCCTTTACATTATTGAATTGTGACTCTGTAAAGGAGTATTCTTTGTCCTCTTGTTTTATCTTAGTTATAAAACCAAAGTTTGAGTCCATTGTTACTTCCCCTATGTTTGTATCAAATACCCAACTCTGTCTTCCGTAATAAGATCCTACTCCAACTTTTTCTTTTTCTGTTATCTTGTTCAACCAATCTAACGGTGTTTCTATATATGCATCGTAATAATCCAGGTCTGCTATCTTTCCTGTTTCTCTTCCACATTTTGAATGGCTAATACAATATTCTTCTGCTATTTTCTTTGCTGTATCTATGTATATCTTGTTGTCTTCTGATATAGAACTAATTCTTATCTTGTTTTCCTTAACAAAGATATAATATTGTTTGCCATAAGGATTTTTATATTTATAGGTATAACTTTTTATCTTTTCGTCTGCATAATTGAATATTTGTTGTATTTGCTCATCCCCAGTTAATTTAACTTGTTCTCGTTCTATAACTTCTTCTGCTCCATCCTCTAATTCTGCCCCTACATCCTCGTCTTCATCGTAATGAATCTCTTCTGGCGTTGCTACAGGTGTTTCTATTATTGTCTCTTCAACGGGCTCTTCTGGTTGTGTGGGTTCTTCTTCGATTATTTCTTCAGGTACGCAAGCTGCTAATAATAGTATTACAGCAAATATTACAATATAATAATGTTTCATTTTATCACCAACTAATTAATTAAAATTAATCTATTTAAAGGTTGTGTATTCTAGATGTTAGTATGAAAAATGACTATGCTCTTTTTCACTTACAAAAATTAAGGCATTACATCTGCATCTGATACTGAATTAAAAGCAGCATCTGTGAATTCCCATTTGTTTTTGTTATCTTCTATTTTATATAGGAATCCGTAAAAAGATTCTATTGTTAATTTTCCGATGTTTGTTTGGATGTAAACTGCTTTTCTACCTTCAACCTGCCTGTCATCTATTGGCTGAGCTTCTGTAACTTTCTTAATCCAATCTAAAGGGGTTTCTATATATTCTGTTTCATAGTTAAGATCTTTAATTTTCCCCAGGTTTACACCACAATTAGAATAACTCGTGCAATAAGCTTCTGCTGTTTTCTCTTCTGTATCTAAATAGATTGTATTGTAGAATTTTCCTCCATCTGCATTAATTATCTCTGGAGGGACTATCTTAATCTTGTTTCCTTTTACATAAATTTCATATTCTAAATCACTGTCAGAACCTTTGTAATTGTAAGAATAGCTGCTTAGTTTTGTTCCTTTCTCTAAAATTTCTTTTATGTCATTAGGTATTTTTATTAATTCTTCTGTTGGTTCTTCAATTTTAGCTGCTTCTTGCTGAGGAGGGGGAGTAGTTTCCTCTGATTCAGGTAAAGCTCTTTGTCCGCCACTTTGCCCTTCTGGTTCAGTACATCCTACTAATAAAACCAGAATTACTAATGCTAAATATAAATATGTTTTTCTCATAAAAACCACCTCTGAGCTTTTTATATTTCCAAAAGTATATAAACTTATTTAATTTTCTATTTTTATGACAGATTTAATTGCTTGTTTATCAACAGGAAAAGGAACAATAGGGCATGTAAAGAGAGTTATTGAAGGAATGGAATGGGGTAAAGTATTTTTGATAACAAATGATTCAATTGATGATAGTTTTAATAAAAAGAATGTTGAAAAGATTTCTATTGATACTGGAAAAACAATAACAGAAATGTCTGCTGATATTAAAAAAGCATTAGAGGGTAAGATTAGTGGTTTAGAGGTTGCCCTTAATGTTGTGTCAGGAGATGGAAGAGATCATATGGCTGTTATTTCTGCTTTACTTGGGATGGGATTAGGGTTTAGGTTAGTTGCTTTGACCAGAGAAGGAGTTAAGGTGATATAGGTTTGTTTGGTGATTAGTTGTTTAATATAATTATTACTCAGAAAAATTTTCTTTTTTTAAGAGTACTTTGATTTTAAGCTATTGAGATAATTCTTCGATTAACCCCTCTACCCTTTGCTCTCTTTCAGGTATGTCCTCCATCCATTTTTCATCCGTCATATGCTCAAAGTTTGGCTTACCCCTATATATAGCAATATCATATTTTCCCGCATAAGATTTTGAAATTATTTCCCACTTTTTTAATAGCTCAAAAGCCCCATCCAGGTAATCAGATAATTTCTGACGATTTTCTGGAGTATTATCTATAGAATGCGCATTTTCTATGAACTCCTTATGATCTATTTGATATTGTTTAATTCTCTCGGAAAGTAACTCCCAGGCTTCTTGCTCTATTTTAAGTGGATTTACTTTTGCTTCCTGCAAATTCCTATAAGTTTCGTCAAATTCAAATCGATATGTCTCAATAATATCATAGAATTTTTTAATATCTTCATCATCAGGTAAATTATCTTCTGTTAAGGTTGTTTTGTGATCCTCATAACTCATCCATAAATAACTCATCTCTGATTTAAAGTCATGTACTTTATGGTCCCTTACAACCTTAAGTTCTAATTCACTTAACATTTTATTCAATAAGAATGATTCTTGCTTTAAAAAGATATAGTAAACCCCTCAATTCTTCGACACATAAATCCTATAACCTGATTTCTTAGCTATGTCCTTTACGTTGTTGAAAACTTCTTTCATCTTTTTTTCCAGTTCTTTGCCGCCTTTGTTGTGGCGTGCAACTAGTTGTAGAAGGCCTCCTTTCTTTAGGTGGAGTTTTGCTTGTTTTATTATTTCAAAACATACTTGCTTTCCTGCTGATTGAGGAGGGTTTGTTATTATTGTATCGAACTTTTCAGGAATATTATCGTAAAGATCTGATTGTTTTGTTTTTATGTTTTGTATATTGTTTTGTTTTATATTCATCCTACTTAGTTTTATTGCCCTTTGATTAATATCTGCCATTAAAACTGAGGTAGAAGGGAATGCTTTTGCAATTGAAATTCCAACCGGACCATAACCACAACCTAAATCCAATATTTCCCAATCAGGTTCTATAATGCATTTCTCGATTAATAGTCGAGTACCTCTATCTATTTTCCCTATTGAGAAAACTCCTGAACCTGTTGAAAATTTTAGGTTGTTCCCTTTTAGAGCTATTTCTATTTCTGTAATTCTTAATCTGGATGTCTGTTTTTCAGAATAATAGTGTTCGGTCATTGCATTATACCATAAAGATCTAGCAATAATCTGTTGGTTGATTTTACTATATCTGGCCCTATTCCCTGTACAATCATGCAATTATTTTTGAAAATAACTTTTGTCTCTGGTTTTTGCTGCAGGTATAAAACCGGTTTGTCAGTATTTTCACATGTAATTATTGGCCTATCTTTGCATGCATCTGTTTCGTTTTTGTCACATGCTGCAATTGGAACTTTGTTGAATGCTTGGATTATACTCTGATCAAATTCTGAAACAGCCAATGCAACATATTGCAGATTCTGCCCTAATGGATCAAATGTAATATAGATTCCTTTCTCAGAATTGAATGTATCTAAATTAAGGTTTCCTTCTATAGGTATATCTTCAAGATCCCTTGGACCATAATGCAAGGGTATTTCAAATAACGATGTTCCGGATATTGTCTGTACCTGAGTGTACCATAAACCATTCGCAAATACAAAAGAATATCCATTGTACATATAACCTTGTTCAGGGTCTAGTTTTCCATTTATGTTTGCTAAATGCAACTCATCTATAGTTTTTGGAGTGTCTTCTGGGAAAAATCTTAAACTTATTATTATAGAAATTATGATGATGATTGCTCCAATTGCCAATATTAAGGCTTTATCAGATATCTTTTTTTCCTTTAAATCTTCTGAATTTATTTCTTTTATTTCTTCCATTATAATCACTTTGTTATTCCAAGCATAGAATAAAGTAATCTATCTTTAATTCTTAATATGTCCATATTGTTTTTTGCTTCTGCTATTATGCAGTTATTCTCTATAGTTATTTTTGTCTGATTTGATTGTTTGAAATAAACTATAGGGACAGCCTGGGTTGCGTCTTTGCAAGTTAAGATAGGCAGATTAAATGTGTTGTTTGTTGTGAATCCACCCATTACATAAATATTAAGTTTGTTTAAGGTTAAAGCCATATTATAATTAGCTAAAGCAATTTCTTCTGAAAAAGTATCATTTAATTCTGATGTTGTGTCTATCTCTGGCTTGTTTAAAAGTATTGTTGCTACATCATTACTAAGTTCTATTTGTTCAACATCAGAAGGGAAATAATCAAAAGTCAATTGTTTATTGTTGATTGTTGTACGCCACTGAGTAGATGTCCTTATGAATTTGATTCCATTATATTTGAACTGATTATCTTGTCCACTATATATGAATCCAACAATAGAACTTATCATTATGAAAGCTATGAAGAAAACTAATACAGCACCCCATTTTGATTTCTTTTCTTTTCTCATTAGGTTATGATATTTTGTGTTAATATTTAAAGTTTTGTTTTTTAGCGTGGATGTATAATTTAGTATATATAATTTTATATATATTATTATATTTAATTAAATAGAAAGCTTTAAATATTAGTTATATGTGAAAATAGGTATAATGTCAAATAAGAGTATTCTGCAGTTTCCTAATAAACAACAGTTTATTGTAACTTTGCCGAAAGGTTTAGTGCTGGCAAAAGGATGGAAACAAGGAGACAAACTGGAATTTACAATAGATAATAAAGGAGAAATTATTATTAAAAAATCAAAAACCCAACTGCCCCAAAAGGTAGGATATGTGAATAAATCATGAATAGTTAGGGGTTGGGTTTTTGGTCATTCACACACCCAACCACCGCAAGCGACGGGGTATGTGAATAAATCATGATGAGAAATGCAATAATAAAATTGGACAATGTATGGAAAATTTATAAGATGGGTGATGTAGAGGTTCCTGCATTAAAAGGAATAAACTTAGAGGTCAGAGAAAGAGAGTTTTTGGCTGTGATGGGACCTTCTGGATCTGGTAAAAGCACTGCTATGAATATGATTGGCGCTTTGGATATACCTACAAGAGGGAAAATATTTTTAGAAGGACAGGATATTTCAAAATTAGCAGAGTCTGATTTATCTCAGATAAGGGGAAAGAAAATAGGATTTATTTTCCAGCAATTTAACCTTATTCCAACTTTAAGTGCTTTGGATAATGTTGCACTACCCATGATGTTCCAAAATGTATCAAAAGATGAAAGAATAAAAAAAGCTACTGAGCTATTAGAAATAGTTGATTTAGGTCCTAGGATGAAACATAAACCTAATGAATTAAGCGGAGGACAGCAGCAAAGAGTTGCTATAGCAAGATCCTTGATAAATGATCCAGATGTTGTGCTTGCTGATGAACCAACTGGAAATCTTGATTCGGAGTCAGGACATAAGGTTATTGATTTTTTAAAAGATTTACATAAGAACGAAAAGAAAACAATTGTGATGGTAACTCATGATGAAGACATAGCAAAACATGCACAGAAAACAGAATATCTTCATGATGGACATGTTGTTAAAGGGAGAAGGCATTTTTAAAATAATAAAATAAAGGAAAAGTATTGAGCACGGCTCAATACTTGAAACCTCCCCACAATGGAGGAACTAAAATTGATTTTCCCGCCCCGACATTGGATGGGGGAATAATTACAACTAAAATAAAAAATTCGAGGTACAAAAAAATGAAAAATAATAAAAAAATAATATTTGGTTTGTTTATATTAAGTTTAATATTGGGAAGTACTTGTGTTTTTGGAGCAGCAACTTCTGCATCCGGAAGGACACAACTATATTTTCCTGATGTAGATGTAACGATGATTAACTATGATCCTAATCCTGCGGAGGCGGGAAGGTATGTAACTATCCGATTTAAGATAGAGAATATTGGAGCAGAGACTGCTCAGGACATAGTAACTGAACTGCTGCCTAAATATCCATTTTCGTTGGACCCTGGGGAGAGTGCTGTCAAGAATATTGGTTCTGTACGAAGCAGACAGTCGGGTGATACTGGTGTTATTATAGATTACAGGGTGAAGGTTGATGAAAATGCTCTTGAAGGAGATAATGAAATTGAGCTTAGATATAAAATTAAGAATGGTGCATGGATAAAATTAGAACCATTGGACATTAATGTGAACCCCCATGACATATTACTTAGTATAGCTAGTGTAGATGCACCTAATATGATTAAACCTGGAGAGATAAGTAAAGTTGATATCAATCTTGAAAATCTTGCATTGACATTTATTAAAGAAATTAAAGTGAGGTTAAACTTGGGTGGTGTTCCTTTTGCACCCATAGGATCCACAGACAGAAAAATTGTGAAGCAGATGGAAGCAGATTCAAATGCCACTGTAAGCTTTAATCTTATGGCTGAACCTGGTGCAGAGTCTAATTTGTATAAAGTTCCTATTGAGATAGAGTTTTTGGACAGATTAGGGGTTGTTTATACTAAGAATGAAACCGTTGGTTTGATTGTGGGAGATGAACCTGATCTTGCAGTTAATATTGACAGTTCTGAGGTATATAGCAGCAAGGGCAGCGGGGAGATTATTATAAAAATAGTCAATAAGGGTGTGACGGATGTTAAATTCCTTAATGTTGAATTGAAGGAAAGCGATAACTACAGGATATTGTCTCCTAAAGAAGTCTATGTCGGGAATATTGACTCTGATGATTATGAAACAGCTGACTTTGATGTGACTCTTGGAAAAGTTAAGGGAAAAGATGCTGTATTGATTTTACTTATTGAATATAAAGATGCTAATAACAATGATTACAGCAAGAATATTGATTTGCCATTGAAACTTTATTCTGCATCTGAGGCTAAATCAATGGGCCTTAAGAAAGGCAATAATGCAGTAGGAATAATAATAGTATTGATTATTGTTGGAGTAGGATTCTTCATCTACATAAGATGGAGAAAGAAGAAAAAAGGTGAGAAAGTTGATCCTCTTAAAATTAAGGTTCCTTTTTTCAAGAAAAAAATAAAGATTTGAATAAAAAATGAACTTAGAAATGATTAACATTTCTTGTTCACTTAAGATGGGAGGCCTTAAATGATAAAAGATTATTTTCTTTTTTCTTTTGGTAATCTAAAGAGCAGGAAATTAAGAAGCTGGCTGACTATGTTAGGTATATTTATAGGCATTGCTTCTGTTGTTGCTCTGATTGGATTGGGTGAAGGATTAAGGAATGCTATTAATGCACAGTTTGGTTTTCTTGGTTCAGATATCATTAGTATTACTGCTAGCGGGGGTTTTGGTCCTCCTGGCACAGGAGTTGTTGATCCTTTAACTGATAAAGAACTGAATGCTATAAATGGGGTTCAAGGTGTTGAAAATTCTGCTGGAAGGATTATTGAATCTGGAAAACTTGCTTTTAATGATAAGGTAGCGTTTGGTTTTGCAGCTAGTATGCCCGATGGTGAAGATAGGGAATTAATGGAGCATGTTTTTAATCTTAAGGCTGAAAAGGGGAGAGCTTTGAATGATGGCGATAGTGGAGTTGTATTTCTGGGATATTCTTTTTTAGAAGAAGATAATCCTTTTGGGAAGCCCATTTTGCCAGGGGCTAAGGTTAAAGTACTTGATGAAGAGTTTAAAGTAATAGGGATAATGGAGAAAAAAGGAAATTTCCAGTTAGATGGAATAGTACTTATGAATGAGGATGACCTTAGAGAATTGGTTGGAAGACCTGATGATGAATATGATATAATTGGGGCAAGATTTAATGAAAATGTTGATGTTGCAAGGATGAAAATTGATATTGAGAAAAAGTTAAGAAAGATAAGGGATGTTGATGAAGGAGAAGAGGATTTTTCTGTACAGACTCCTGAAGCAGTTTTGGAGACTGTCAATTCTACCATCTTAGCTGTACAGATATTTGTGTATATTATTGCAGGCATATCTTTACTTGTTGGAGGGATTGGCATAATGAATACAATGTATACTGCAGTTGTTGAAAAGACAAAAGAGATTGGAATAATGAAATCAATAGGTGCTCGTAATTCATCTGTATTTACTTTATTTTTTATTGAATCAGGTTTATTGGGAAGTGTAGGTGGTATAATAGGTGCTACCTTAGGGTTTTTGTTAGCTAAAGGTGTTGCTTTGATTGGAAGAGCTGCACTGGGTTCTGAATTAATATCTGCAGATATTGGTTTTGGACTATTTTTTGGAGCAATATTATTTTCATTTGTGATTGGTTCGTTTTTTGGTACGTTGCCTGCATATCAGGCTTCGAAGTTAAATCCGGTTGATGCATTGAGGTACTCCAAATAAAATTTGGAGTCTCGTCAAAAAGCTTTGCTTTTTGAGATATTCAAAATGAAACATTTTGAAATACTCCAACGGAGTTGGAGATACAGCAAATGAAATTTAAACAAAAAAGGTACAGTAAATGAATTTAGACTTATTGAAATATTCAATATCGAATTTGTGGAGTAGGAAAATGAGAAGTTTTCTTACTATACTTTCTATACTGATAGGAATAACTGCTATATATGCATTAATAAGTTTTGGTCAAGGGATTAATAAATATGTAACTGATTTTTCTCAGGAAATGGGCTCAGACAAGATAATGATGATGCCTGGAGGAGGTCTTGCAAGCTCTCCTGGAACAAGTAATATAATGTATACAGAAGATGACTTGGACTTTCTTAGAAAAACTAATGGGATTATTGAAGCAACTGGGATGATGATTACTACAGGTAAAATAAAATTTAAGGATTACAAGGAAAAATATCCTTTTGTTATGGGTCTTTCCACAGATAGCAGTGAAAAAAGATTAATAGAAGAAATGTTTGCCGGAATAGAAATTACAGACGGTAGATCTTTAAAGAAAGGAGATGAACTAAAAGTAACTTTGGGGTATTCTTATACTATTCCAAATAGGATGTTTAAAAAAGCAATTTCTGTAGGAGATAAAATTGAAGTAAATGATATAAAAGTAGAGGTTGTAGGATTTTATGAAGAAATTGGAAATCCAGGAGATGATTCAAATGTTTATTTATCCCAAGAAGGATATGAAGAAATATTTGATATAGATGAATTTGAGTATATCTATTTGAGGGCTGCCCCTGATAAAGATCCATCTGAGATATCTGAAAGAATAAAAGAAAAGTTTCGAAAACGCAGAGGACAAAAAGAAGGGGAAGAAGATTTTACTGTTCAGACATTTGAAGATACTATGGCTGCTTTTACTGCTATTATTAATATCCTTAATGGTGTGTTGGTTTTGATAGCTTTAATCTCTCTTGTTGTTGCTGCTGTTAACATAACAAATACAATGTACACTTCTGTTCTTGAGAGAACAAGAGAGATAGGTATAATGAAAGCAATTGGTTCCAGAAATAAGCAAATACTTAATGTGTTTGTTATTGAGTCAGGTGTATTGGGGTTAACGGGTGGTGTGTTAGGTGTTTTGTTAGGATATGGTATTTCTAAGATGGGGCAGGCTATAGCTGCGGCTTCTGGTCTGACTTTTTTAAAACCTTATTTTCCACTTTGGCTGACAATCGGGTGTTTGATGTTTGCTTTTTTTGTAGGTGCTGGTGCTGGTTTACTTCCTGCAATACAAGCTTCAAAGCAGAAGCCTGTGGATGCTTTGAGGTATGAGTGAAGATTATGTGACAATACTGCGCTCCGTGCGATTAGGTCATATAACATACGAGCAAGGATTCTCACAAGGCAATATGATTATTCTGGACTACGCTTGGCAGCATTGTCAACTAAGTAAACATTAAATTAATAAATAGGTTCTAATTTTGTCTTGCTATGAGAAAAGACTTAACACAGGGCGGTGTTATAAAAACCATATTGATTACTGCCTGGCCTATGGTGTTGGCTCTTTTACTGCAGACTGGATTTAATATAGTTGATGCTATTTATGTTGGCCGTATTAGTGCTGAAGCTATTGCTGCTGTTTCTTTGGCTTTTCCAATAATGTTTTTTATCTTTGCCCTGGGTGGGGGTATTGGAGTTGGTGCAACTTCGATTATTGCACGTTTTATTGGTAGTGGAAATATAGAAAAAGCAGATAATGTTGCTGAGCATGCTTTACTTTCAGGGGTTGTTCTTGGAATTATTTTTAGTATTTTAGGATTGATATTTGGTAAAGGGCTGCTTATTTTGATGGGGGCTGATTCATTAGTTGGATTGTCATTGGATTATCTGAATGTTATATTCATTGGAATTGTCTTTACTATGATATTCATAATAGGGAACAATATATTTAGGGGGGAAGGAGATACAAAAACTCCAATGAAGTTTATGATTATTGCAACTTTAGTTAATATCATACTTGATCCTATTTTTATATTTGTTTTAGGCTTAGGAGTTAAAGGTGCTGCTATTGCTACTGTTATCTCAAATTTTGTAGGGTGTGTTGCTGTTATAATTGGGTTTTCAATGGGGAAATCTTCTGTGAAGATAAAGCCCAAGTATTTTAAGTTTGACCTTTCCATTATTAAAGATATATTTAAGATTGGTATTCCTTCTTCTTTGTCACAGATAAGCATGTCTGTAAGCATGTTTGTGCTTATGAGAATTGTTTCTGTGTTCGGGCCTTATGCAATTGCTGCTTATGGTATTGGATTTAGGCTGGATAGTATTGCAATACTTCCCGCTCTAGGATTAATGATGGCTGTTATTCCAATAGTGGGGCAGAATGTTGGTGCTGGGAAATTTGAACGTGCTGAGAAAACTGCCTACAAGACAGCTATGTTTGCTGCTATGTTTACTGGTCTTGTAGGATTAGTGTTTTTGTTGTTTCCTTCATTTTTTGTTTCCTTATTTAACAATCAGCCTGATGTTTTGAAGTTTGGAGTTCTTTATCTAAGAATTATTCCATTAAGTTATATCTTTGCAGGTATTGGCATAAGCATTAGCGGTGCATTTTTAGGTGCTGGTGATCCTGTTCCTGCTTTAGTATTTACATTGCTTAGAGTAATTATAATTGCAATTCCTCTTGCACTTATCTTTTCTTATTTGTTTGGAATAGTTGGTGTGTGGTGGGCAATTAGCCTTTCTGCTATGGTAGCGTCAATTAGTAGTTTGATTTGGTTTAAGAAAGGTAGATGGAAGAAGAAACATCTTGAGAAAGAAGATACTCTACAAGCTATTGTTTAATTCTTTTTCATCCTTTTCAAATATTTATTTACACTATAGTCTTTTGTTTTTATGTTTGGGACTTTTGTTAAGGTTCCTATGAATTTTCTATTTGCTTTCTTTGCTTCTGCTTCGATTGTTTTAGCGTATTTTGTGTTGAATTTGCTTATGCTTGGGAATTTAGTTATTGAATTAGCTCCTGCTTTTAGTAATAAATGTATTTCGTTTAGATGTGTAAGCCATGAGCCTGCAACTATTGTTAATTTAGGGAATTCTTTTCTTGTTCTTTTAATCCATTCTGCATAATATTTTGAAGTTATTGGTTTCTTTTTTTCAAATAAAGTTCCTTGCTGAGGTTTTAGCCTATATAATGTAATTCTATCTAAGTTATGTTTGCTTATGAATTCTTTTAGATGCTTAAAATCTTTTATTGTTTCTCCTAATCCCAGAATTATTGTTACTGTTTTCTTTAGTTTTAATTTATCTGCCAATTTGAACATGTTTTCTATTTCGTCTAAAGGTTTACTTGGGCAGATCTTATCTCTTAGTTTAGGTGTTATGCATTCAACTGTTCCACAAACACCTTGTATGTATGGTTTGAATAATTTTAATTGTTTTTCGTTTAGAATTCCTAAGTTAAGCCATTGTTTTTGTTTTGTTATTTTGTAGACTGACTTAATTATGTTTAATAATTCTTTATCTGTATAAGTATCGCAACCTCCTGAGATGAATTCTACTTTCCATCCGCAGGCTTTGCATATTACTGCTTCTGCTAAGATTGAAGATAATGATCTACGGTCTTTAATCGGGTCTGGGTTTGTGTGCTTTCTCGATGAAAGATAACAAAAAGCACAATCACGTTTAGAACAGTACCAACTGATGAAGATTGCACGTTCAAAGTGTGTTGTTTTCATAGTAGTTGAGAATTATTTGATGTATAAAAAGGTTTAGATATTAATAAAAAAGAAATAAAAAAAATAGATTATCTACTGCCAAATCTATTCCCAGTCCTAGGGTCTTTTCTAGATCCAGAACTTCTTCTAGGGCCTTTTCTGAAATTACCTCTTCTTGGACCCCCCCTTGAAAAATTTGGCTTTTCTCTCCATTTGATTTGAACTCTTTCTACCTGAGGAATATCTTCTCTTTCTACTTTTAGATCGTTGTCCCTTTCTACTCTTGAGAAGTTTTCATAGTCTCTTTGAGAAAGAAGATTTATTGCTTTTCCTTCTTTGCCTGCTCTTGCAGTTCTGCCTATCCTATGGATGTAATCTTTGCTGTCTCTTGGAATGTCATAATTGTAGATGTGTGAAACACCTTTAATATCTAAGCCACGCGCAGCTACATCTGTGCAGACAAGAACATGAGCCTTTGCAGAATGAAACTTTTCTAATGTTCTTTCTCTTTTTGCCTGAGCAAATCCTCCGTGGATTGCCTGAGCTTCTATTCCTTCAGCAGATAGATTCTTTGAAACGAAATCTGCTGTTTTTCTTGAATTGCAAAATACCATTACAAGGCCAGCATGTTCATGCTTTAATAGATGGACCAATAAAGAAAATTTAATATTATCTGGAACATCATAAAAAATCTGCTTAAGCTTAGATGGGTCAACATGTGTTTTTGCAGAGATTTTTACTGCATCTATCATATATTTACTGGAAAGATGAGCTATGTCTCTTGTGATTGTAGCTGAAAACAATAAAGTCTGCCTTTTTGTAGGGCATTGTTTTATTATTATTTCAACGTCATCTTTAAATCCCATATCAAGCATTCTATCTGCTTCATCTAAAACAAGTATATTTACTGTGCTAAGATTTATGGTCCCTCTTTGGATATGATCTGTTAATCTTCCAGGAGTTCCTACTACAACATCTGCTGTTCTTAATCCATCTATCTGTGGGTTAATTGAAACTCCACCATAAATAGAAAGAACATGCAAATGCTTGTATTTTGAGAATTTCATCAAAGCTTTTGTAACCTGTACTGCAAGCTCTCTTGTTGGTGTTAAGATTAGGGCTTGTATTCCTTTTCCTTTTACAGAATGATGAATTATACCTGAAGCGAATGCTAATGTTTTTCCTGAACCTGTTGCAGATCCTGCTATAACATCTTTTCCTTCAAGAATTAAAGGAATTGTTTTTTCCTGTATCTCTGAAGGTGCTTCAAACTTTTCTTCATCTATTACTTTTGCTATTGGTTCTATAATGCCTAATTTTCTAAACGATATAATTTCCTCTTTGGAATTCTGAGCATCAACAACCTTTTCTTGTTTTTCTGTTTCTATACTATCGCTCCCATTTGATATAGGAGATTGTTTATTTTTCATATTATTGCCTCTTAAACTAATTTACTCGAAACAAAATGTTTTATTTTGTGTTAAGAAAAAGTATTATTCTTTGTGAATATGCTTTTTCTTTTTGGTCGTTAGTTTACTTTTATAATAGGGTAAAGTGCGTTTCCTTTTATAAAGGTATGGGTTTTAATATTGGATGAGAGGAAAAGCCCCCGGGGAGAGTTGCACTCCCGACCTTCTGATTACGACTTCTGCTGCCTTTGGGGCAAAGTCAGACGCAATAGCTACTATGCTACGGAGGCATATTGGTATAGAATCAGTGGAGCTATTTAATGTTTGCTAACAGCTCTTCTTTCGTCGTGTGTTTTTTCTGGCACTCTGGGCAGACTGGTTTTTTACCTATATAAGTACCTAAAATCTTGCCTAAGAAGGTCTGTTCTATCTTGTTGTTGCAGATTGCGCATTTCATTAATATATTAGAGTATTTAATGTATTTATAAAATTATTGAAAAGATTTATTAATAGAATATTACTTTTAATGATTATCATGTCAAGAATAGCCATTATTCAGAAAGAGAAATGCCATCCAGTAGGTTGTGGAGGGTATCTTTGTATTAGGGTGTGCCCTATAAATAAGATGGGTGAAGAATGTATTGTTGAAGGGGATGACAACAAGCCAAGGATAAATGAGGAATCATGCACTGGATGTGGGATTTGCCCTAACAGGTGCCCTTTTGATGCTATATCTATTATTAATCTCCCTGAAGAACTGAATAAGCCGCCGATTCATAAATATGATAAGAATGGTTTTCATCTTTATAGTTTGCCTACACCTATATTTGGCAAGGTAGTTGGAATTGTTGGTGTTAATGGTATTGGCAAGTCAACTGCTATTAAGATATTAGCTGGTGTTTTGGAGCCTAACTTAGGGGATTTGAATAGCAAGAAAATAGATTACAAAGAATTGATTAATTATTTCAAAGGAACAGAGGCACAAGTATTTTTTGAGAAAGTAAAAAATAAAAAGATTAAGATAAGCTATAAGCCGCAGCATGTTGATTTGATTCCTAAGAAAGTAAAAGGTAAGGTTAAAGATTTACTTGAAAAAGTAAATGAGAATAAAAAGTTAAAAGAAGTTGTTAAGCAATTAGAAATTGAAAATATTCTGGATAATGATATTTCAAAAATATCTGGTGGTGAGTTGCAGAGAGTTGCGATTGCTGCTGCTGTACTTAAGAAAGCAGATCTGTATATTTTTGACGAGCCTTCTTCTTACCTGGATATTAAACAAAGATTAAAGATAGCAAAATTCATTAAAAACCTTGCTGATGAAGATACGTCTGTAATTGTTATTGAGCACGATTTGATTGTAATGGATTATATGGCTGATTTGATCCATATAATGTATGGTAAGGAAGGATGTTATGGTATTGTTTCACAATTAAAGGCTGCAAAGGCAGGGATTAATTCTTATCTTGAAGGTTATATAAGAGAAGATAATATAAGATTTAGAGACCATAAAATTAAATTTGAAGTTAAGGCTGTTATGAAGAAAGGCAAAGAGCAAAGCCTTGCAGACTGGCCTGCTATGGAGAAAAAATTAGGAAAGTTTAATTTGAATGTTACACCCGGACAAATAAACAGGCACGAAATTGTAGGGATAATTGGAGAGAATGGAATTGGTAAAACTTCTTTTGTAAGATTGCTTGCAGGTGTAGATAAACCAGACAGGGGAGATGTTGATGGAAAAATAGTTGTTTCTTACAAACCTCAGAAATTAGATGCTGATTCTGATGAATTAGTTGTTAATGTTTTACAAAATGCAATTAAAAAACACTCTAAAGATATAATCAATCCACTTAATATAAAAGGTTTGTATATGAAGAAATTAAGTGAACTTAGTGGTGGTGAGCTACAGAGAGTTGCAATTGCTTTAGCTTTATCTAAGAAATGTGACCTTTGTTTATTGGATGAGCCTTCGGCTTATATCGATGTTGAGCAAAGATTGGTTGTTTCTAAAGTTATCAAGAATGTTGCAGAAAATACTGGAATGAGTGTTATGGTTGTTGACCATGATCTGCTGTTTATTGATTACCTGTCAGATAGATTAATTGTTTTTGAAGGTGAACCTGCTATTAGTGGTGTTGAGAAAGGGCCTTTTATTATGGAAGACGGAATGAATTCTTTATTAGAAGATGTACAAATTAGCTTAAGAAGAGATGAGCAAAGCGGTAGACCTAGAATTAATAAGCCAGGTTCTGTTAAAGATAGAGCGCAGAAAGGCAAAGGAAAATATTATTATGGATAGAAGTATAATTTAATTTACCGTAACACTTATACAACAGGAAAATTTTTAATTTTCCTGAGCATAAATGTCTTGAAAAAATAAAGTTTTTTCAAAACATTTATAAATAACTACGATATCTAAACTTTAGTATTGATACATCTTTCTTAGGGGGAACCCTTTTTTTATCGACGAGAAATAGATTCTGGAGAATATAAAAGTATATAAGTAAGCTTGATGTATCTATATTTTTAATGGACAAAACAAATTCATTAAAAGGTAGTTTTCTCAATGCAGTTCTAGCTCTTAAAGATGGTACAGTGTTTGAAGGGCAGGGATTTGGAGCAGAAAAAGAGACTGGCGGAGAGGTTGTCTTTAATACTTCTTTAGTTGGCTATGAAGAGAGTTTGACTGATCCTTCTTATAAAGGTCAAATTTTAACTTTAACTTATCCTTTAATAGGTAGTTATGGTGTTCGTAAAGAAAACTATGAATCTGATAAGGTACAAGTAGAAGGTTTTGTTGTTAGAGAAATTCAGGATTTCTATTCACATCGTAATGCTGTTAAAAGTGTAAGTGAATTTCTAAAAGAATATGATATTCCTGGAATATCCGGAATCGATACACGAATGCTAACTAAAAAGATAAGGGAGCATGGTGTGATAAATGGTTGCCTTGTCACTTCGAAAGATAAGATAGATATTAATTCAGTTTTGGAAAAGGCAAAAAAACTTTCAGATTATTCTACTTTTGACTTATTGCCTAAAGTTTCTGTTTCTGAACCAGAGTTTTTTGATGCTAAGGGCGACAAGACAATAGCAGTTATTGATACAGGTGTAAAGTTAAGCATTATTCGTAATTTTTTAAAACGAAAAGTTAATGTATGGAGAATGCCGTATAATACAAAACCTTCTGAGATTAAGGATTTAAAAGTTAATGGCTTGTTTGTTGCCAATGGTCCAGGAGATCCTGAAAGGGCTGTTGATGCGATTAATGCTGTTAAGGAATTGCAATCAGAACTTCCCATAACTGGAATTTGTTTTGGCAATCAGATTGTGGGTCTTGCTCTTGGTGGTAAAACCTATAAATTAAAGTTTGGACATAGAGGAACTAACCAGCCTGTTAAAGATATATCAGAGAATAAAGTGTACATAACTTCACAAAATCATGGTTTTGCTGTTGATGTTGATAGTTTAGATGGTACTGGATTAAAGGTTTCACATATTAATTTGAATGATGGTTCAGTTGAAGGAATGAAGCATGAAAAACTTCCTATTCAGACTGTGCAGATGCATCCTGAGGCTAATCCTGGTCCGTGGGACCTTGAAAATATATTTGATAAATTTGTTGGAGATTTAAAGTAAGATGCCCAAAAGAAAAGATCTAAAGAAAATAATGGTAATTGGTTCAGGTCCAATAATAATCGGACAGGCTGCTGAATTTGATTATTCTGGAACACAAGCTTGTAAAGCACTTCGTGAAGAGGGTTATAAGGTTGTATTAGTTAATTCTAATCCTGCTACTATCATGACTGATCCTGATATGGCTGATGCTATTTATATTGAGCCTTTGACTCCTGAAATTCTTGCTGATATTATTAGAAAGGAGAAACCAGATGGACTTTTACCTACAATTGGAGGGCAGACTGGTTTAAATCTAGCGGTTGCTATATCCAAAATGGGTGTTTTGAAGGAATGTAATGTTGAAGTACTAGGAACTTCTATAGCATCTATTGAAGAAGGAGAAGATAGAGAACTTTTCAAAAAATTGATGGTGAGAATTGGTGAACCAATTCCTTCCAGTAAGACAGTAAATACTGTTGAAGGAGCTAAAGAATTTGTTAAAGAAATTGGACTTCCTGCTGTTATAAGGCCTGCATATACCATGGGTGGAACTGGAGGAGGGATTGCTTTTACAGATGAGGAATTAGAAAAGATTACTCAACATGGCTTGAACTTAAGTCCTATAACTCAAGTGTTGATTGAAGAAGCACTTTTAGGTGTTAATGACTGGGGAGAATTTGAGATGGAAGTTATGAGAGACAAGAATGATAACTGCATTATAATCTGTCCAATGGAAAACTTCGATCCAATGGGAATACATACTGGGGAATCAATTGTTACTGCTCCTACTCAAACATTAAATGATCATGATTTTCAGATGTTAAGGAATTCTGCTATTAAAGTTATCAGAGAATTAAAAGTAGAAGGTGGATGTAATATCCAGTTTGGTCTGAATTATAGAACAGGAAAGTATATCATAATAGAAGTAAATCCTAGAGTATCTAGAAGCTCTGCTTTGGCTTCTAAAGCAACTGGTTATCCTATTGCTCGTATAGCTGCTAAGATCGCTATAGGTATGACCTTAGATGAGATTCCAAATGATGTTACGAAAGAAACAAAAGCATGTTTTGAGCCTACAATTGATTATGTTGTTGTAAAAATTCCAAGATGGCCTTTTGATAAATTTGAGACTGCTGATAAAAGAATTGGAACGCAGATGAAATCTACTGGGGAGACAATGTCTATTGGTCGTACTTTTGAGGAAGCATTGCAAAAAGCTATTAGATCACTTGAAGTTGGTAGATTTGGCTTAGGATATGACCCTAAAGATAAAATATGTACAGATAGGGAAGAGATTATTTCTAATCTTAAAGTTGCAACCCATAAAAGAATGATGTACATAAGAGATGCTTTGAAAATTGGAATTAGTGTAAAAGAAATTCATGAAATAACTGGAATTAATAAATGGTTTTTAGAAAAAGTAAAAAATATTTATGATGTTGGTGAAACGGTGGAGTTTACAAAGGAATCTGTTTTAAATGCTAAAAGGAATGGCTTTTCTGATGTACAGATAGCAGGTATTACGGGAAAAAGTGAAGAAGAAGTCAGGAAGTTTCGGATTTCTAATGGAGTGATTCCAACTTATAAGATGGTTGATACATGCGCAGCAGAGTTTAAAGCTTATACTCCTTATTTGTATTCAACGTATGAACAAGAAGATGAATCTGATCCATCTGCTAATACTAAAAAGGTTATTATTGTTGGAGGGGGGCCTATAAGAATTGGTCAAGGTATAGAATTTGATTATGCTTGTGTGCATAGTGTTTTTGCATTGCGGGAAGAAGGGTATGAAGCTTTGATTATTAATAATAATCCTGAAACAGTTTCGACTGATTTTGATACATCTGACAAACTTTATTTTGAGCCTTTGACTTATGAAGATGTTCTTAATATTATTGAAAGGGAAAACCCATATGGAGTAATATTACAGTTTGGAGGGCAGACTCCAATTAATATGGCTATGAAGCTGGAGAAAGCAGGGGTTAATATCTTAGGGACACAGCCTGAAAGTATTGATACTGCTGAAAATAGAGATAAGTTTGGAGAGATTTTAGAAAAATTAAAAATTCCTTCGGCAGAATGGGGAACTGCATTTTCTTTTGCTGAAGCTCTTAAGATATCTTCTAAGATAGGTTATCCTGTACTTGTTCGTCCTTCCTATGTATTGGGGGGTCGTGCTATGCAGATAGTTGATAGTGATGATGAATTAGAGAGTTATATGAAAGAAGCTGTTAATGTAAGCCCTGAACATCCAGTTCTTGTTGATAAATATCTTTCTGGTGCTATTGAATTAGATGTAGATGCACTTTGTGATGGTAAAGATGTATATGTAGCTGCAATAATGGAACATATTGAAGAAGCAGGTGTTCATTCTGGTGATTCAGCTTGTGTAATTCCTCCTCAGAATATTTCTGCTTCAATTAAGGAGAAGGTTATTGAGTATACTACTAAGCTTGCTTTGGAATTAGGAACTGTTGGGCTTTTGAATATGCAGATGGCTGTTAAAGATGATGTTGTTTATATTTTAGAAGCAAATCCGCGTGCTTCTAGAACTGTTCCTTATGTTAGCAAAGCAGTGGGTGTTCCCTTAGCTAAGATGGCTACAAAGATAATGCTTGGGAAGAATCTGGAGGAATTAGGATTAAAAGATTATAAGGAGCCTAAATTTGTTTCTGTCAAGGAAGTTGTATTTCCGTTTTTGAAGTTGCCTGGAGTTATTCCTTCATTAGGACCTGAGATGAAATCTACTGGTGAAGTTATGGGTATTGATAAAACATTTGACAAAGCATTTTTTAAAGCACAAGCTGCTGCTGGTTCAAAATTGCCTTCTAAGGGCAATATTCTTATGGCTATTGGCAAGGATGATGATAAAGTTTCTTGTGTTCCAATTGCTAAGGAATTGATTGAAATGGGATTTAAGCTTTATTGCACAAGGAGTACAGCAGACATGTTTAATTCAAATGGTGTTATTTCTGTTAAAGTTCCTAAGATAAGAGATGATCCAATGGTTCTTGAAATGATGAAGAAGAAAGAACTACAGTTAGTGATTAATATACATAGAGGTTCGCATCCTAAGAGTGATTCTTCTAACATAAAAAGAGCTTGTGTTGAATTGGATATTCCATACATAACTACAATGACAGCTACAAAAGCTGCTTTGAATGCAATTAAAGCTTTAGTTGATGATAAGATTTCTGTTAATTCTTTAGAAGAGTATTATGATGGGGTTTGATAAAAGATAAACACAAGATTTATAAATCACCTTCTACCCTTTTAAATTGAGAAAAAATGGGTGTGGTTGACGTTAAAACAATTGCAATTAGTTCTATGTCTGATATTGAGATTTCTACATTTATTAAGGAGAACTACCTTGCATTGAAAGTTTCTGAGTGCAAGAAGATTGTTGAGTTGATTGGTAGAGATCCTACTTTAACTGAATTGCATATGTTTAATATTGAATGGAGTGAACATTGTTCTTATAAATCCAGCAGAGAGATTTTGAAAATGCTACCTACTGATGGTCCTACTGTTATACAGGGACCTAAGGAAGATGCAGGTGTTATTCAGTTTACTACAGTTGATGGAGAAAAGTATGGAATTGTGATGGCGCATGAAAGCCATAATCATCCTTCACAGGTTGTGCCTTATGAAGGTGCTGCTACAGGTGTTGGAGGTATTATTAGAGATGTTTTGTGTATGGGGGCTCGTATTATTGCTACAGCTGATCCTTTGCGTTTTGGTGATGTTAATGGTAAGAAGGGAAATTATGTAAAGTATGTTGCTAATGCTGTTGTTGATGGCATTTCTGGTTATGGTAATCCTGTAGGCATACCTAATATTGCAGGGGATGTTTATTTTAATTCAAGCTTTGATGATAATTGTTTAGTTAATGTTGTTAGTTTAGGATTGATAAAAGAAAAAGATATTATTCATTCTTCTGCTCCAGAAAATGCAGAAGGTTATGATATTGTTATTGTTGGTAAGGCAACAGATAATTCTGGTTTTGGCGGTGCTGCTTTTGCTTCTATAGTTTTAGATGAAGATGAAGAAGAGTATAACAAAGGTGCTGTACAGGTTCCAGATCCTTTTTTAAAGAATGTTGTGATAAGAGCTACAGAAGCTGTTTTTAAGATTATTAGAGAAAAAAATATTAACATAGGGTTTAAAGATATGGGTGCTGGCGGGATAATGTGCGCTACATCTGAACTTTGTGATTCTGGTGGAATGGGTGCTGATATTGATGTTGATAAAATTCATATTTCAATGAAAGGTTTGACTCCATATATCATTGCATGTGGTGAAACACAAGAAAGGTTTACATGGATTTCACCTAAGGAGTTTACTCCAACCATTTTGAAGATTTACAATGAGGATTTTGAGCTTCCGATGGTTGCTGAAGGTGCTCAGGCTAAAGTTATTGGAACTGTAACTAAAGATAAGGATTATATTTTAAGAAGTGAAGGGAAGGTTGTTTGTAATGTTCCTATAAATGTTCTTACAGAAGGAATTAGATATAATAGAGATAAGAAGAAATCAAATCGTAATTTTAAAGAACCTTTGCTGAAGGAATATTCTGATTATAGCCAGATGGGTTTAAAGGTATTATCACATCCGAATGTTGCATCTAAAGCCAGAATCTATAAACATTATGATACTGAAGTTCAAGGTTTGGCGGTTATTAGGCCAGGGGAAGCAGATGCTGGAGTACAAGCTCCAATACCTGGATGCAAGGCTGCTTTAGCTTTAAGTGTAGATCATAATCCAAAATATTCAAGGATAGACCCTTATTTAGGGGGGGTTAATGCTGTTGCAGAAGCTATGAGGAATGTTGCTGCTGTTGGTGCTGTACCTTATGGGATGACTGATTGTTTGAATTTTGGAAATCCTGAAGTTCCTGAAGCGTTTGATGATTTTGTTTCCAGTGTTAAAGGAATTGCTGATGCTGCTAATAAAATATGCTTGAAAACAGATGGTAAAAGCCCAGTTGCATTTGTTTCTGGAAATGTTAGTTTTTATAATGAGAGTGTAAGTGGAAAACAAGTTGATCCTTCTCCTGTAATTGCATGTTTAGGATATATGGAAGATTATAGGAAAGCTATTACTATGAAACTTAAGGAAACTGGTTCTACTTTATTTTTAGCTGGTTCAAGGAAAGATGAGCTTGGTGGTTCTGTTTATTATGAACTTCATGATTCCATTGGAGCTAATGTTCCTTCAATTGATTTTGAGAAAGAGAAGAATAGGATATATGCTGTTATTGATTGTATTAATTCTGGATTACTGCTAAGTTGCCATGATATTTCAGATGGTGGTGTTTTTGTTACGGTCTCTGAGATGATACTTGGTGGGGAGGGAGATGGTGTAATAGGAGCTGATATTAATTTTGAGGATAAGTTGGGTTCTGATAAAGTTTTGTTTTCTGAAAGCTCTGGTTTTTGTTTTGAAGTTAATTCTGCTAATATCTCAAAAGTAAAATCTGTATTTGATAGTTATGGTATAAATATAATGGATATTGGGAAGACTAATGATAGTAAGAAATTAATTGTTAATCATAGTTTGAAATCGAAGATTTCTAACTCTTACGAATCTTCGATTCGAAAGAATGATAAAAAAATAATAGATCTATCTATTGATGATATTAAAAAATCATGGACCAATGGGCTTAGTGAGGCTTTAGAATGAAGAAAATAGCTGTTATTATGTTTCCAGGGAATAATTGCGAGAATGAAACTGCTCTTGCAATAGAATCAGCTGGGATGCAGGCTAAAGTTGTAAGGTGGAATGATACTACTGGATTAAGTTCTTATGATGGTTATGTCTTGCCTGGTGGATGGGCTTATGAAGACAGGATAAGGGCTGGTGTGATACCTGCTAAAGATCCTATAATGGATGTAATTAAACAAGAAGCATTATCTGGCAAGATTGTTTTAGGAATATGCAATGGAGCTCAGGTTTTAGTTGAGTCTGGAATAATTCCTGGCCTTCAGGATAATATACAGATGGCTTTGGCCCCTAATATTAATCCTTTTGTTTCTGGGTTTTATTGTACATGGGTTAAGATAAAAAATTCTATTAAACGGGCTACTGCTTTTAATCTAACTATGGATTCTGAGGAAGTTATTTCGATTCCAATTGCACATGGAGAAGGTCGTTTTGCAACTAAAGATAAGATTTTGATTTCACACTTAATTAAAGATGAACAGTTATTGTTTAGGTATTGCGATTCAATTGGAAATATTGCAGATAAATTTCCTGTAAATCCAAATGGGAGCTTAATTAATATTGCTGGTGTATGCAATAAGAAAGGCAATGTTTGTGCAATGATGCCGCATCCTGAAAGGGCTGCATGGATGAGACAGGTTCCTGGCCTTCATTTTAAAGGTGAAGGAAAAGGTCCTGGAAGCAAGATTTTTGAATCTATTAGGGAGTATTTAAAATGAAATTATTTGTTGGATTAAAAATACCAGATACAACAGCTATAACTACTTTCCATACTATTGAAAGAATGGGTTATTCTATCAAAGGTGTGAAGAGAGAAATGTATTATGAGTTTGATTCTGATTTTTCTGATAAGGTAGGCAATGTAGATGTTTTAGTAAATGCTAATAAGAATAAGTTTTCTTTGGAATTGGAAAAGGAAGAAGGTGCTGTTTATATCTTAGTTAAGGATACTGATGATACATGTTCAGGGTTAATGAAGACTCTGCATAAGTTAGGCTTTGATATTAAGAAAATGGAAAAAGGTGTTTTGTGGGCTTTGTTTGTTGATAGTGAAGAGATTGCTAAGGAGATTGCTTCTAAGTTGTTGTTTAATGAAAACTATCAGGAGATTGAGATACTTTAGGATTTTGTATTCGAAAATTTTATATACTACTATTTAATCCTAAATGATATGATATCAGAAGAAGTGTTTAGATATGTGAGGGATCACCACTTTACCTCATGGGGATATCCAAATGAACCAAAGTTTGAAGATATAATTAAAGTTAGATTTCAGGGCACGCTTGATGAAGTTCTATCTCAGACTCTGGATTCAGGGGCAACACCTATTGCTTTTGCAGACCTTGATGAACACGACTGGAGAAGCTCATTAGTTTTTAATCCTCCAGAAGAGTGGTTTTCATATAATTATTCACAGATTTTTGAAATGAACTTAGGAGAATTTGTTTTAGCAGAGGCTAACTGGACAGGTTTTGCGAAACCATTTTTACAAACTGCAAATTTGAAAGGTCAAAAAACACAAACAAAAGTAAATGATGTCAAGAAATTTGGTTATTGGCCACATGGTAAAACTGATCCAACTAGCATTAAAATGTACCAGAATTTTACTGCTGTATATATGAATCCTGCACTATCAAAGGTAATTGAAGAAGCTGGAAAAAATGGATATTCTCCATCAGGTATTTCTAAGCCGAATTATATGTCGTTAGATATGGCAGTAGCTAATCCAAGGTCATCTCCATTAGCCCTTCCTTACGGATTAGTAACAGATGGACCTGTAGAAGGAGGACCAGAATGGGAAAGAGAGGAATATGTATCTGTTGCCAGACGCATATTCAGATTAGGGAGAAAACCAACCAAACCAAAAGATCCATTTTTAGTTAATGAGTATATTCCTGCAAGAATTACTTCGGAGAACATTGATGGTAAAGTGCAATTTGTGCTTTATGTGCCAACTCCTGCAACAATAACAATAGAGCCAGAAATGGTTCGTAATCTTCAAATAAAGAAAGTAGGAAAGGGCATTCTAGTTTCTTAATTTAACAAAACATTTAAAAAGTAAAAGGTATTCTTTTTTATATGCTGTTAGTAGTTAATTACGGAGCTCAATACTGTCACCTTATAGCACGAAGAGTGCGTGATATGGGTGTTTATTCTGAAATTGTTCCTTATGATGTTTCTTTGAAAGAGATTAAAAGGTTAAAGCCTGCTGGGATTATACTTTCTGGAGGGCCTTCTTCTGTTTATGGAAAGGATGCTCCTATTTCAAAGAAAGGTTTATTGAAACTAGGCATTCCTGTATTAGGGATATGTTATGGACAACAAATGATAGGGAAGCAGTTAGATGGGAAGGTCATTCCTAATAAGATAAAGGAATATGGAAAGAAGATATTAAAGATAAAAGATAATAATATGCTCTTTAAAGGATTGAAAAATAAACAGACAGTATGGATGAGCCATGGAGATGCTGTTGAAGGGCTTCCTTCAGGTTTTGTTACATTAGGTTCTACAGATACTTGCAAAAATGCTGCTATTGGTAATTTTGAAAAGAATATTTATGGTGTTCAATTTCATCCTGAAGTAACTCATACTACGGGCGGTGAGAAGATTCTTAAGAATTTTGTTTTTGGTATTTGTGGAGCAAAAAAAGACTTTAATGTTAAGGATTTAGCTAAAGAGCTTGTAGATGATATTAAGAAAACTGTTGGGAAAGATCATGTTATTATGGGTGTTTCTGGAGGAGTTGATAGCACGGTTGCAGCAACTTTAATTAATAAGGCAATTGGAAGAAAATTACATGGTGTTTTTATTGATCATGGCTTGATACGGAAGAATGAGATGGAAGGAGTAAAGAAAAGATATGACAAGCTTAAGCTGAATATGAAGTATGTTGATGCTTCTGAGATATTTCTGTCCAAATTAATGGGAATTACAGACCCGGAAGAGAAAAGAAAAATCATAGGGCATACATTCATAGAGGTTTTTGAAGAAGAAGCTGAATTATTGGAGAAAAAGTATTCAAAGATTAAGTTTTTGGCACAAGGCACTATCTATCCTGACAGAATAGAATCTGCACAGCCTTCTAAACAGGCAGATAAGATAAAAAGTCATCATAATTTGGCTTTACCTGAAGAGATGAAGTTAAAAGTTCTGGAGCCGATTAAGGAATTTTATAAAGATGGTGTACGGAAATTAGGTAGGGAGCTTAAAATTCCTGCTGAATTGATTAATAGGCATCCTTTTCCTGGACCAGGGTTAGCGATTAGAATTCTTGGAGAAATAACTCCTGAAAGAATTAAAGTATTGCAGGAAGCAGACCATATATTTATCTCTGAACTTGTAAAAAATAAGCTTTATGACAAAACATGGCAAGCATTTGCTGCTTTGTTGCCGGTTAAAACAGTTGGAGTTATGGGGGATGCAAGAACTTATGAAAATATTATTTCTTTAAGGGCAGTTACTTCAAAAGATGCAATGACGGCTGACTGGGCTAAACTTCCTTATTCATTCTTAGAGCATGTTAGTAATAGGATAATAAATGAAGTTAAAGGTGTGAATAGGGTTGTTTATGATATTAGTCAAAAACCTCCTTCTACTATTGAGTATGAATAGATTAAGCCTGTCCTTTGCTTTCTCCGGTTGTGACTCCTCCCGCAATAAGGTGTGCAACCCTGATTGGTTCGGGTATTAAGCTTCTTGTACAGGTTAATTTAAGAATCTCTTTTGTTTGTTTTAGCGTTATTCCCTTTCTTTGGATGTAGATTTTATTTACCTTTTCAACTGTTCCTGCTTTTTGAATTAATTTGTATTTCTTTTGCTTGTTTAATTTCTTTAGTGTTTCTTCTATTTTTTTGAAGTCAGGATATCTTCTTATCACAACAATAACTGGAATCTTTGTTTTTTGGTTTAGTTCTTCAATATCAATAATATTAAATCCGCCTAGGGCTATTCCGTTTAAGAGTATACATCTTAGTTGTTTTTTGTATTTTGATGGGTTTATCATTTGTATTAGTTTTTTTGTTGCATTGCTGCCGTCTATAGCTATTTTTGTTGTTAATATTCCATCTAATAATGTACCTCCCCTGAAGATTGTTCCTATAACCAAAGTATTGCCTTTCTTAAATTTATTAAATGGAGAATCATCAATTCCTAAAGTCCTTATTTCTTTTTTATACATGTTAATGCAGCCTATAAAGCCCTTCTGCAATCATAAGAACAGAAATTATCAGCAATAGATTTGAAGATATTGCCTGAGGAAGATATGCTCTAATGAAGTATGAACCAGAGATTATGGTGAATAATAAAGGAACTCCTACGCTGATTATCTTATTGCCATCATGCGAGATGTTCATAAAAAGAGCAAATAATTCATGAGCTATGAAAATTAATATTCCAATCATAACAATATCAAAACCAAATATAGTACTTGGAAGAAATCCAAAATGAAACACACCTATGAAAATACCAAAAAGTATTGTTAAAAAACCTGTAATTCTTGCAAATACCATTTTTATTAATTCACAACGCTTAAATATAGATTATTTACTCTAATATATAAAATGTGTGGAATTGTTGGGATGATATCAAATAGGGATGTAAGTGAGGTTTTGTTAGATTCACTCAAAAAACTAGAATATAGGGGGTATGATTCTGCCGGAATAGTTACCATAGATAATGGGCAGATAACCTTAAAAAAAGATGTTGGAAAGATTAATGAAGTAGATACAAAGGTTGATTTTTCAAAATTGAAGGGAAATATCGGGCTGGCCCATTCCCGCTGGAGCACACATGGAAAGGTAACAAAGGAGAATGCTCATCCTCATACTGACTGCAGCGGTAAGATATCTATTGTTCATAATGGAATTATTGAGAATCATACAAAGCTAAAAAAAGAATTAGAGGAAAAAGGACATAAATTCAAATCAGAAACAGATACAGAGGTAATTGCTCATTTGATTGAGGAAAACTATAAAGATGATATGATAAAGGCTGTGTCTGAAGCTCTTAAAAAGGTTGAAGGATCATACGCATTAGGCATAATTCATGCAGATTATGATGGCCTAATTGCAGCAAGAAATGAAAGTCCCTTAGTTATAGGGGTTGGAGAAAATGAAAACTTTATTGCTTCAGATGTTCCAGCCATCTTAAGCCAGACAAAGAAAGTAATTTATCTTGATAATAAAGAAGTTGCTGTCTTGGACAGAAATGAAGTGAGAGTATATGACCTTGAAGGTAATAGTATTACTAAGAAAACAGAAGAAATAGAATGGAATGCAGAGCAAGCTGAAAAACAAGGTTATGACCATTTTATGTTAAAAGAGATATTTGAACAGCCCCAGGTTATAACTGAAACAATCAAAGGAAGATTGAAGGATTCTGATGTTTTGATTAAAGATGAGGTTGGATTAAGTGAAAAAGAGATAAAGAATATTAAACGGATAATAATTGTTGCCTGTGGAACTTCATGGCATTCTGGTTTAATTGGAGAGTTTATGTTAGAAGAGTTGGCTAGGATACCAGTTGAGGTTGAGTATGCTTCTGAGTTTAGATACAGAGATCCTATTGTGGATGATGGCACCTTAGTTATGGCTATCTCTCAAAGTGGTGAGACTGCAGATACTTTAGCTGCAATAAGAGAAGCTAAGAAGAAAGGAGCTAAAATAATTTCTATTTTGAATGTTAAAGGGAGTGCTATGGCTCGTGAATCAGATTCTGTTGTTTATACTTATGCTGGTCCTGAAATTGGGGTAGCTTCAACTAAGGCATTTACTTCACAATTAGTTGTACTTTATTTGATTACTGTTTATTTTGGCAAGGTTAAAGGTTTATTGCCTGTTGAACAAGTTATGAATAGGGTAAGGGATTTAAGAAAACTGCCATTGCAGATGCAAGCTGTACTTGAAGAGAAGGATTATATTAAATTGCATGCTGAAAAGTTCTTTAAGAAGAAAAATGCTTTGTATTTAGGAAGAGGCATTAATTATCCTATTGCTTTAGAGGGTGCTTTAAAACTAAAGGAAGTTTCTTATATACATGCTGAAGGATATCCTGCTGCTGAAATGAAGCATGGCCCTATTGCTTTAATTGATAAAGAAATGCCTGTTGTTGTTATTGCTACTAAAGACAATAGAACATATAAGAAGGTTTTGAGCAATATACAGGAAGTTAAATCAAAAGGTGGAGAAGTAATAGCTATTGAAACTAAAGGTGATTCTGAGGTTAAGGAGATAGTTGATCATAATCTTTATGTACCGGAAAATTCTTATATACTAAGTCCTTTATTAGCTGTTATTCCATTGCAATTACTGGCTTATTATATTGCTATAAGAAGAGGTTGTGATGTTGATAAACCCCGTAATTTAAGTAAGGTTGTTAGTGTAGAATGAAATTTCGAAAAGCAATTGGAAAAGATGCTGTTGGTATAGCTACTGTGCTTAAAGAATGCTATAACATTTCTTCAATTAAAGAAGGAGTTAAAATTTTTGAAGAAGAAGTTGTTAAAAAGTATCATTTTATTGTTGCTGAAGATGATGGAAGGATTGCAGGCATTGTTACGTGGCAGATGCATGGTTTGCCTAAACATCAATTATGTGAACTTGATAGGATTGCTGTACTTTCTGAATATAGGGGCAAAGGTGTTTCTAATGAATTGTTTAAGGCTTTAGTTAAAGATTCTAATTCTTCATATAAGAAATCTGGATCTAAGCTTCGTAAGTTGTATATATTGTGCCATGCTGACAATAAAAGAGCCCATGCATTTTATAAAAAGATGGGAATGAAGCATGAAACAACTTTAAAGAATCATTTCTATAAAGGGAAAGATGAGTGGGTTTTTAGTCGGTTTTTTAAAAACTAATTTATCTTTCTAACAAAACTTAAGAAACCAGTATGCACAGTCTGAGTTGTTTTTGGTCTTACTTTTCTATCTTGTATTTCCCATTCTCTTAGGATAAGTTCTATTGTCTTTTCGTGCATGAAACCTTTTTCTTTCTTTATTGCACTTACAAAATCCATTACTTGAGGGATTGTTGGTGAATATGAAACTAAGAAGCCTCCAACTTTTAATGCTTTTTTAGCTGAAGGTATTGCATTCCATGGTTCTGGAAGGTCTAATGTTACTAAGTCAATATTTTTTTCATCAATTCCTTTGTAAAAATCTTTGTTTTTTACTTTGAGATTTTTTAATTCCAGGAATTCTTTGTTTTTCTTTACAATCTTAGTGAAGTCTTCCCTTAGTTCGTATGTTGTAACTTCTTTACAGATATTTGCAAGGAAACATGCTAATGCCCCAGAGCCAGCACCTGAATCTACTACTTTACTTTCTTTGTTTATTCCTGTCTCTGCAACTATCATTGCAGCATCTTTTCTTGTTATTATTTGCGCTCCTCGCTTTATTCTTTTGTAGGAGTCTATAAAAGAAGGTGTGAACATGATTAACTCTTTCTTTGTGTTTGTTTTTACTATTGAACCATCTTTTTTCTTCAGGTCTTTTGCTTTTACTAAACCAAATTGGCAGTGAAAATCAGTAGAGATGTCTTTAAGATAGAATGTTTTTCCTTCTTTTGACATTAGGATTTTTTTTATCATTTTGAAAAAAATAAAAAATGGGCGTGAGAGGATTCGAACCCCCGACCTTTAGCTTAGAAGGCTTACGGAGAATATCTTTACCGCTCTATCCAAGCTGAGCTACACGCCCATAAATCATTAGAATGAGTATTTTATTTATAAATCTATTGTAAAGGTATTTGATCTGAACCTTCTAGTTTCTGAGTACATTCCTTTTTCTCTTCCCAGTATACCCAGCACTTATTGCCAAATTCATCCCATTTCAAACAATCTTCACAACATGTTGGAATTGCCATTCTGAAAAGTATATAGATAAGGTAGTATAAAAATGTTATGGATAGTAAGAAATTAAGGCAACCAGGTTTTTTGATTTTTTAATTTGTCTGGTAAGTATTTTTCCAGAACAAAGTTTAATTTATGTGCAGAGAATGCCTGCTGCTCTACACGAACTTTCATTTTTAGCATTTGTTTTAATGCTTTTTGCCATTCTTTATGATGTAAACAAAAAGGATCGTTTTTTAAGACATCTTTAATTTTTTTAATATCTACTTCTTTTAAAGGGTGAGTTGGAAGTTTATAATCGATTATATCCTGAGGTGTTACACCAAGATATCTAGCTCGAGGTACACAAAAATATTTATTTATATGCGCGGCATTTCCAGAACCAACTTTAAGTGTTCGGAATATCGAAAAATATCCATATGGATCGCCGTCCGTGAATACGTAAACAGGAAGTTTCTTTTCATCACTTAATCTCCTGATGAATCTTCTACAAGCTCTTGTTGGAACTCCCCCCATTGAAACTAAAATACAGTTTGCTTTCTTCCAGTATTTGTGCTTTACTAATCTTTGGAACATACCTGCTGTTTCTATTGCTAAGATGAATTTTGCTTTTGTTTCAAATTTAAGATGTTCAACAGATGTAGGGATTGAATAAGCACCGGAACCGAATTTTGTACAGTCTATCTTTAGTTCTTTTTTTGTTTCTGTGTCTCTATCGATAACAATCAACTGGCCTGCTATTTCTCCACCTTTTTCTTCTGGTATGAATCCTAATTGCTCACGATTAACCATCAACATCGCCTCAACGTCGTCCATTACAGAGTCAGATTCTGGCTGTTGACTGAACATTGATTCTTTCCAATTTTTTGAAATGTAATACGCTTCTCTTTTTGATGCTATGTCATCCTGTTGGATTAATTCCTTGGAAAGATTCATCATCCTTAATGTCTGTGCAAAGGTTTTTATTGTTCCTACTGTTAATGTTCTTTCTTTTTTCTTTCCTAGAATCTCAAAATATCCATCTTTTTCATTATACTTAACATTAGATAATGATCTTAAAGGTAAATCTAATTCGGGGGCTTTCTTTTTTAGTATCTTCTTATAAACGCCTTCTGCTTTTTCTTTTATTCCTTCTATAACTTTATTTTTCATTTTTTACCTTTGGTTGCCTCTTCAATAGTTTCTTGTTTGTCTTTATCTTCTTTTCCTATCTTAGCCAGCTCTTCATCATAATCAGGATTATTTATCTCTATTTTTTCCAGTTTTCCTCTTGTTTGTTCAAGTATTTCATTTAATAATTTCTTTACTTTTTCTTCATCTATTTGATTATAACCAACTAAATCTTTTAATGCTTCTGCAACATGAGGTATATATGTTTCAAGGTAGCTTCTTTTTGCCCCTTCCATCTGTATTTTTTTCTTTTTATGAACATAGATAGATAATTTCCTTCCTACTTCCTGTACTGCTAATTTTATTTCTTTAATTATCTCAGGATAATGAGCTATTGCTTCTTTGCTTTCTGATGTGAATGGAACCCATACAGAGTTGATAGATATTACTAATGTTGCAGGGCCTACTGGCAAGGAACCTCTACTTTGAGAAAGACCATAGTTTCTCCAGGATGTGCTTAAAACTGATTTTGTTACTGCACATGCTCCCTGTTGATATAATAAAGGAACTCTATTTGCATATCTTAATGCTTTTATAGAACCTTCTGCATCCTGTTCTCCACCATAAGCAATTCCGGCCTCTACGACAAAGGGATTTCCCCTATAAACAGATGGAGGTCTTGTTGTTGCACAATAAAATTCTGCATTTATCTCTTTTCTTAATCCTTTTTCTAAAAGATCTTCTCCTATTGGACTTATGCAATTAGTAGGTGGAGAAATTATCTTGGTGTTCTTTATTCCTTCAAGAAGTTTTTCAGCCATTTCCCTTGTGATGTTTCTTGGTTTTGTGCTTGGCAGTAAAGCTGCATTTTCACAAACATCTTTTGCTGTTCCTGAGCCAACTCTTGAAAACTCATTCATAAGAAAAGACTGTAATGTTCTTGATTCTGTAATCTTAAGCATGCTTATCAGAACGCCAAGTTCAACACCATAAGGATGGGGTTTTATTTCAACTGGCTTATGGGGAAGTTTATCTGTTGCTCTTGCAAAGATTAGCTGCTCTGCTTTAGGATTTGTATAAATTATAGTTACATGAGGGTTAGTTATAGCTGTTTGTTTAAGGTATTGATCAATAGATTGTGAGCCTCCCTGATAACTGCCCTCTAACTCAAGTTCAATCTTTGTTCCATGGTCTTTTTTCCACTCTACTATTTCTTCTTTTATTATGTGAGGTTTATTTTTTTGTGTATCAATTTTTAATTCATAATAATGCGCATCATGGCCTTTTGAAATTTTTGAGATTATCTTTGTTGACTTTCCTGTTGTTAATTGTGAATAAAGAACAGAAGCAGATATTCCTATACCTTGCTGACCCCTGCTTTGTGAAAGCTTAAAGAATTTTGAACCATATAATAATCTTGCAAAGATATGAGGTATTTGTTTTTTAACTATGCCTGGGCCATTGTCTTCTATTATAACCTTAAAACGGTCATTTCCCATATCAATTAACTCGACAGATATTTCAGGCAATACGTTTCCTTCTTCACAAGCATCTAAAGAATTGTCAACTGCTTCTTTTATAGTTGTCATTAATGCTTTTCTTTTATTATCAAAGCCAAGAAGGTGACGATTTCTTGCAAAAAATTCAGCTACTCCTATTTCTCTCTGTTTTTTTGCCAGTTCCAGTGCAATTGGTATGTCTTCTGCCATTTTTTTGTAAATATTTTGAAATTGTGGTTATTATTAAAGCTTTTGTTTTTGGTGTTTTTATTTGACAATACTATACCCTGATCATTGTCAATGCTGCGCTCCGTGCGATTGTGTTATTCTAAATAACGAGCAAGGATTCTCACCAAACAATTTGTTTGGCTTGTACTTCGCTAGGCAGTATTGACAATGCCGACAGTATTGTCATTTGAGCTGACTACGTTCTATTCAAGATCTTTTCCCATCAACCTTGCCCTTTTCATATCCCTTTTTTTCTTTTCTAAAAACTTATAAGCAGTTGAGTGAGGAGCGCCTTTTAATAATTTTTCAATAGCTTCTCTTGCTGTTGAGGATGATTCTGGCAAACCAATAATTCCAATTGTCTTCCCATAAACACATATGTGAGATTCAGTCAATTCTTCGATTAATCTTCTTGTTTTGCCTTCTGCACCTATAATCCTTCCTTTTATTCTTAATAATGCTTCTTTAGATTTACTGACATACTCTTTTAAATCAATAAGCTCTAAACAATAATCAGATTTTAACAATAATAATGCAATATCTGGGTTAAAACCACGACCTATTGCCCGTATAACTTCCCTACAAGAATATAATCCTAATGCATCTTCACCAGAGATAGAAACATCCCCTTCTTTGCTGTCTACGTCAATCTTTGTTTTTGTTTCTAATTCTATATCTATCTTAATCTGTCCGCCCTTACCTATAAGAACAGCAATCCTGTCCTTAGGAATTCTTAGTTCGTAAAAGTATTCTGTCATTTTGGTGGTGATTTATTTATTATTAGGATTCCTGTACCTTTTTTAAAACTTGTGTTTCGTCTACCTTTAATTTTAATTTTCTGAAAAAGGTGCAAATGTTCTTTATGTCTCTTTTTAGAAATTCTTTTGCTCTTGAACTGGTTAATGGTGTGGCTTGTGAAAAGTCAATGAAAACAGGCTCTTGATTGTGGTTTAGGATGTTAAAAGGTGAAAGGTCTGCATGTACAAGCCCTGCTTTATGAAGGTTTTTCATATTTTTAATTATTTTATTGAAAAATTCTTTTGGTTTTTTTGGTGAATCTACACTTAATCTATCGGATACTTTATCTTTATTTCCAATAAACTCTAAAATAAGAACATTATTCTTGAAGGTTAATGGTGTAGGAACATTTACATTTGCTTCTCTTGCTTTTAGTAAATTTCTGTATTCTCTTTGGACCCAAAAAAATATTATTTTTCTTCTCTTTCCTTTAATATCTGCATATCTTGGATCTTCTTTTATATAATCAAACATCTTGTTAAAATCACATGATTCTAAGCGATAGATTTTGACCATAACCCTTGAATTATCTTTTGTCTTTGCGGAGAAGATGTTTGCTTCTTTTCCTATAGAGATTGGGCTTTCTAATCCTTCAAAGTAACCTTCTGATATAAGTTTGAATAGAGTTCTATTTGTAAACTCATCAAATACGTTGTGCATTGTTTTGAATTTTTCTTTTGCTTTGTTTGGCATAATATTTATTATAATCTTAATGTATATTTAAATATTGGGCTTTTATTGTCTTATGTGATGTGATACACTACCAAGACATAGTCAAAAATCAAAAGATTTATATATAAGCTCTACTATTGAATAGTAACAAGAAGAGGGGTGGTAGAATCCTCTTAAATTTGTGATTAAATATCAATATTAGTATAATATTGCTAAAACACATCTTTTACCCTGTAAATGCTCAAAAAAGGCAATTTAGGGGGTTTTAAAGAAAAACAAAGTTCATAATCACCTCTTTTTCCCTAGCAAGGGTCTTGCAAAAGATTCTTGTTAGGGTTTATAATCATACACATTTAAATACTAGTTATACATTACAGAAAGTATAGCTAAAAATCAAGCTATAGGAGCCCGTCACGAGAGTACTCAATGGAGCTTACGCTAAATGCAAGCAATGAGCTTGGGAGTTAGTGTTACGGGCTACAATTATATTTACAAGCTTAATATTAGTAAATAAGGAAAAATAGAGCAAGTTTAGGCTTAATATTCATTTATTCAGTTTATTTCACTTTAAAAAGGTAAAATAGAGTTTAATTAAAGCTAGACTTGTTCTGTTAGAGATAGTATAGAAGGAGATTAAAATCATTATCATTACTTCACTCAATGTTGGAAGTTTAGTGATAGAGAACTCCTTCTAGATAATTAAAAATTATGGAGAGTGTTAAAAATGGGAAAAATTAGTCCGGTATCCTCAAAATATATAGTAAATTCATCTATAGAGATTGAAGGTATAGTAGACAGACCTGATGTTATAGGTGCAATATTTGGCCAAACAGAAGGGTTACTTGGTGCAGACCTTGAATTAAGAGAACTACAAAGATCAGGAAGAATAGGAAGAATAGAAGTAAATGTGGATACTAGAAGTGGAAAAACAACTGGAACCATAAATATCCCTTCAAGTCTTGATAAAGCAGAAACTTCAATAGTTGCTGCTGCTTTGGAGATAATCCAGAGGATTGGTCCTTGTAATGCTAAAATTAAGGTTCAGAGTATAGAAGATGTCAGAGTAACAAAAAGAACTTTTGTAATAGAGAGAGCAAAAGAGCTGTTAAAGATAATGATGGATGGCGTGATTCCAGATTCACAGGAATTAGCAGATGAAGTAGCTTATTCTGTAAGAGTTATGGAAGTTCGGGAATATGGTAAAGACAGATTAGCTGCAGGCCCTGCGATAGATGAAAGTGAAGAGATTATTGTAGTTGAGGGAAGAGCTGATGTATTGAACCTTTTGAAACATGGATTCAAGAATGCTATAGCTATGAATGGAACTTCTGTACCTGCAACAATTGTAGAGTTGAGTAAAAAGAAAGTAATAACTGCTTTTGTTGATGGAGATAGAGGCGGAAGATTAATTATAAAGGAACTTACTAACATAGCAGAAATAGATTATGTGTCTATGGCTCCTGCTGGCAAAGAAGTAGAAGAAATAACCAAGAAAGAGATTCATAAAGCATTAAGAGGAAGGATTTCTATTGAGCAGGTAAAATTAGAAATAGGCAAAGAAGTAGAAAGAATGGATAGGCCACCAATAAATGCTCCAAGAAGACCTCAGCAAGGTTATAGTTCTCAACCGAGACCTAGTGCTCCACAAAGAACATTTACACCAAGGAGTTCTGCCCCACCTGTAAGAAGTGCAGCAGCTAAAAAGAATGCTACACCAGATGAAAAAAAGGTCTTTAAAGAAATGCTGGAAAATCTTGTAGGAACAAGAGGAGCCCATATCCTGGATGATAAATTAAACATCCTTGGAAAGGTACCTATATCTGAACTGGAAACAACAATAAAAAGCTTATCTTCAGGTGTTTATGCCATTGTATTTGATGGCGGTATTGACAAAGAATTAGTAAAGACCTCAGAAAAAGCAAAAATTAGCTTTTTGGTTGGAATGAATTCAAAAGTTAAACCAAACGAAACAAGCATTAAGTTGTTGACAGTAAGCGACTTATAATTAATTTGTCAAGCGAAAAATTAATCCAGGTGGGATAATTTTTCTGGACCCTTCATTCTCCACTAATCATTGATTAGTGGATAAATGAAGATTTTTATATTATATTTTTTCTTAATTCTTTTTCACAGCCACTTATCTCATTTAATTTACAGAATTTATCTTTGATTGAATCTGAAGATTGTACTCCTCCAAATTTAATCTGGTTATTGATCAAAAATGCAGGATAAGATGTTATTCCCAGTTCATTCTTTAATTGAGTCTTATCTTTTGCTGATACTATATGCTTTTCAAAATCTATACTATCTTCAAATAAGCCTAAAAATTCATTTAGATTACTATCTGCTTTTTCACTTATATCTGTTGTTGAGAAAGAATCGAGCCTATTTTCAATTTCTTCTCTTTTGAAATAATAATTAGCTCCTGAAGCAGTATTTGTCATTACATAACTATCTCCTTTCTTTATTAAAGCTCTTTTGAAATCATTGAAGTTTACTGTTAAACTTACATCTGAGTCAAAGATATATGCAGGTAAAGCATCAATATTAAGTTCGATTATAAGTTGTTTTGCTTCTTCTGCCCCATAATCTATGTTTTGTATTTGTACATTAGGGAATATTTTCTTTATAGTATTCTTTATTCTTGAAGAATCACATAATTCACAATCATTATCATTTATCACTATAAGATTTGTACTTGCATCCTGTTTAAATTGACATTCTGCTTCTTCTGTATCTGGATTTGAGCATGTGCCTATCGTTCCTTCCTGTTTGCAATCTGAATCTGATAAACAGTCTGGCACAAATTCTTCTATAGGGTTTTCATTTATACAACCTCTTAAAGAGAAGAATAATATTGCAGCAAGAATTAAAATTGCAATACCATATATCCATTTTTTAGATAAAGTTATTTCTTCTGAATCTGATGGTTCCTCAGTGATTTTGGTTCCTTTTTCTTCTGGTTTTTCTTCTTCGTTTGATTTCTCTTCAATTATCTCTCTTTCGGCACCAATTATTTTTGTTGGCTGAGGTTTAATTTCTTTGATTTCTATATCTTCTTTAACAGGTATTTCTTCTTTAACTTCCTCTACTTCTTGTTCTGAAGGAGATTCGCTTTGAGGCTTTGCCTCTACCTCTTCAGATTTCTGAGATTCTGTTGATTCTTCTACTGGTTTTTCTTCTACTGGTTTTTCTTCTACTGGTTTTTCTTCTACTGGTTTTTCTTCTACTGGTGTTTCCTGTTCCAGCTCAGTTATCTTCATTTCTATTCTTTCTTTACCTCTTTCATACTCATCTTTAGAGATAACATCTGCTTCTAAACTCTCACTTAAAAATTTTAATTCCTGTTCCAGTCTGTTTTTTTGCTCTTCATCCATCTTAAACCAGTAGTTCTCCTATAACCTTTTTAAATTCTTCTTTTTCTTCTACTAATGTTTTATGCGCATTACCTGTCCTTATGTATTTACAACCAAATACATAAGTTGGCACTGTATTTTTAGAATTATATTGTTGGAATATGCTTACTTCGGCTTTTGGAATTCCTGTTTCCTCTATGGAAGTTAAGGTGTTATCCCCTGTATTAAGCTGCCAGTGATATGCAACGATATCATCACTGTATTCGTTTGCTATCTCGTTGAATGTTTGAGATATCCATTTTGATTGTGTGTTTGTTGTTGTTGAAAATAACCTTATGATAGGTTTGTTGTCTTCCTTGCAGATTTCATCGTCTGTTTGGGTAAATGTTTCTATTGCTTCTGTAATTTCAACATCTTCCTGAGTTACCTCTATATCTGATGTTATTTCTGCATCTTCAGAGATTATTTCTGCATCCTGAGGGTTTATTTCTATGCCATCTTTTTTTATGGCTGCACCAGATCTAAGCTGATTTATATAAATCTGAATTGCAGTATTAGACAAATCATTCAATAACATCTGTTCGATTTGTTCTTTTGCTTCATCATAAACTATGTTATTTTCTTGGAAATATTCTCCATTTTTTTCATAGTATTCTTCTATTTGTGAATCCCTTATGTCTATCTTAGAGATAACTATTTCATCCAGTAATTTATTTATGATTAGTTGGTCGTTTATCTGTTTTTTTAACTCTTCTAAATTTGTATTGCTTTGTTTTAACATATCATTAAATTCTTCTTCTGTTTCTGCCTGTTCTTTTATAATAGTTAGTTCTTCTTCTATCTCATCTTCAGTTACTAGAATTTCCTGTTTTTTAGCTTCCTGCAGCAATAATTTTACATTTATCATCTGGTCAAGAAAATCTTCTTTTGTTATGAACATCTTATACTGATCAGGTAATTGATTATATTGTTCCTCTAATTGCTGATTTGTTATTATTTCCCCATTAACTTCTGCAAGAGCTGGTTTTGGGTTTAATGTCTTGAATGCAAAATATAAAATAACAGTCAAGATAGCAATTAAAACTACTATTGTAACTGCTTTTTTGATTGTACTCTTCTTTATCTTTTTAGATTTCTTCTTTTTATTATCTTTATTTGAATTATTTTCGTTCTTTTTTGGCATTTTAATCCCCCATGTATTGAATATTACTTAAAGTAACCTATAAGAACCTCTTTTTAAAATATGAATAATCTATCCTATTTAAAACTTTTGATTTAAGAAGTATTCTATTCACCACCTGTTAGTTTTGATAAACCTTTATATTAATTCACTAGTATAGATGCATTAATGTATGATATTATAGTAGGAAGGAGTGAAAAAGATAAAAGTAAGTATGGAAAAGAGGGAACTATCTTTCTAGGCAAACATTATGTTAAGATGGGACAGACAACTTCTTTGTCTAATCCTATATATATGGATGTTACAAGAAGTCATGTTGTTTTTGTATGTGGAAAACGTGGCTCTGGAAAATCATATACCATGGGCGTAGTAGCAGAAGGAATGAGTGATTTGCCTGATGAGATAAAAAAGAATTTAGCAATTGTCATGCTTGATACAATGGGCATATACTGGACTATGAAGTATCGTAATGATAAGGAAAGTGAATTGTTAAAGGAATGGAAGTTGGAGGGAAAAGAATTAGATGTTAAAATATATACTCCTGCAGGCTATTATCAACAATATAAAGATCAAGGTGTGCCTACTGATGAACCCTTCTCTATAAAACCTTCTGAATTAGATCCTTCTGACTGGTGTATGACTTTTGATATTGACATAAGCAGTTCACAAGGTGTATTGATTGAGAGGATTATTAATGAGTTGAAGGAAAGGGGGGGAAATTATGGTGTTGATGATATTATAAAAACAGTTCATAATGATGAAAGAGGTAAAGAAGAGACTAGGGATGCTGTTGAAAACAGATTTATAGACAGTAAGAGATGGGGATTGTTTGGCAAGGAAGGAACTCCTTTGAAGGATTTAGTTAAAGGTGGACAAGTGACGGTACTTGATGTCAGCTGTTATGCAACAACTCCTGGTACACAAGGACTTAGAGCTTTAGTAATTGGGTTAGTTGCTGAAAAGTTGTTTGTACAGAGGATGATTGCCCGTAAAAATGAAGAGCTACAATCAATAAAAGAAACAACGCATTTTATGGGTGAGAAGGCAGAGGTTAAACAAAAAGAACCTTTAGTGTGGTTGGTTATAGATGAAGCGCATGAGTTTTTGCCAAATGAAGGTGAGACGGTTGCGACACATCCATTAGTTATTCTACTTCGTGAAGGTAGACAACCAGGAATTTCACTAATATTAGCTTCACAACAGCCAGGAAAAATTCATACAGATGTTATGTCACAATCTGATATTGTAATTGCGCATAGAATAACTGCAAAAGTTGATATCGAAGCTTTAGGTATGTTGATGCAGAGTTATATGAGAGAAGGATTAGATAAGCAGTTGAATGTTCTTCCTCGATTAAAAGGTTCTGCAATAGTATTTGATGATACTAACGAAAGGATGTATTCTATGAGGGTTAGACCTAGATTTACATGGCATGGTGGGGAAGCTCCTACTGCTTTGCATAAGGCTAAGAAGGTCTTCGAATTTTAAGAAAATTCGAACCCGATTAAAAATAAAATAGTTTTTGAGTTCTAGAAAAATATTAAAAACAGAGGTTTTTAATCTCATAAAAATCCTTTGTATTTTTAGGACACAAAAAATTGCTTTGCGATTTTTTCGTGCGTTTGGGAATAAGATTCCCAAAAATATATAAACAATTGTCATTTACTATATATTGGAGGTGGTGTAAATGGCATTCTCAAAGTCGTTTCCGAAGACAGTAGATGGAAGTGCATACCCTAAGTGGCAGGAAGTGTTCTTAACAGATGAAGATGAAAGGGAGATTGAAAATAGAGCAAGAGAAGAGAACATCAAGATAATGCAGGAATGCATAGATGATGCTAAAACTTTAATTGAAGAAAAGGGCTTTAAGGGATTTAAAGAAGATATACTGAAAGCAGCTATTCCTTTGTTTGAGAAAAGAGCATCTCATAGCGTATACTGGAAAGAAAGGAAATGCAAGGATAAGTTTGATAGTGTTAATTGATTATTTTTTTCTTTTCTTTGGTTTTTTCTCCAGTTCTGGCATTACAGGAGAGTATGTCATGGATATTATTGATGCTACAAACATTAATGTGAAGAAAAGCATGAATGTAAATCCCCATGTTTTGTTGCCTAATTGTTTGTAAACATATAATGTAGAAACTATAAATCCCACGATAGATGTGGCCATAAAAGATCCTTTTAGCGGAACAACTTTTGAAAGCATATTCAATCACCTCTTTGTTTAATTTTAATTGTTTGACTATTTAAACTTTACTAAGTTAATCTTATCAATATTCTTTTTTGCTTTTGCTATGTCTTTTTCCAGCTTGTTCATGAACTGTTCCATTAGTTTAGCGCAGTTCTGCTTGTCTTCTCCGCATAATAGTTTTCCTTTCTTGCAATTATTGTAGATTTTCTTTAGTTCTTTGTCGTCTTCTATAAGGTGCTGTTTGTATAATTCGAATATGATGCATTTTTCTGGTATTCCACCTTTCTTTTTCTGCTCTTCAACTGTATCTCTTCCTCCTGTAAATGCCCTCATTATTTTTTTTGCTGTAATTTGAGGGTCGTCTGGAAGGTCTATGCAGGATTCTGGCTTTGATTTTGACATTTTTATTGCTCCATCAAGAGAGGGAGTGAATTTGTGGTATAATCCTGCTGGCAAGAAGAATTTCTTGTCTTTCATCTTTCTTGCAACGTCTCTTGTGAGCCTTATATGCGGGTCCTGATCAATACCTACTGGAATTACACCAGGCATTGGCTCTTTTAATTGAGGATATAATATGTCTCCAATTTGAGTTAAGGCTGAAACTATTCTTGGAGGGTCTGCACTTCCATATACTGACCTGAATTCATTTAAAGTGATTCTATTTGAAGCTTCATATGCTAACTTTATTACATCTTTGTTTTCTGACTGGAAATAGAAAATTGTTTTTTTAGGGTCTAAGCCTAAGGCTATATAAGCAGGTATTTGGAACTCCAAAGCATTTTTTCTTGCTTCTTCTAAACTTATTCCTCTTGCTGCTGCTGCTTCCAGGTCTGCTATAAGACAGAAAGTTTTTGCACCGTGTTTTTGGAAATATGATATATTTTCTACAACCATCTTTGTTCCAAAGTGAACTTTTTTTGCAGTAGGCATTATTCCTGATAGAACATAGAATGGTTTTTTTTCTTTCATTGCTTTTAAGACCATTTTTGTGTCTCTTTCTGCAAAAACTACTCCTCTTCTCATTAATCTGTTAGGATCTGGATAATCTTTAAGGTTGAAACTACCTAAACCAAAGTCTTTGATTATTCTTGTATAATCTTCGACTAATTCTGAACCGTATGGATCTATTATTTTTGTCATAGTATGAAGAATTGAAGTTTTAGTATATAAATGTTTAGAAAAGGAAATATTTTTATATAAGTATTGTTAAAGATGTATTATGTTTGAGGGAATTAGAGAACGTCATAGAAAAAATAAATGTGCAAGAGCGCTTAAAAGATTATTAAGAAGACGTAACCTGGCTCTTGATGCCCTACTCCCTACACTATACCACGAGGGGTTTACTGAAGCAGAAATAAGGTTTGCATTAGTGGAGTTAAAAAAAAGGGAAGATCAGTTAGAGAAAGACATAGATAAACTTTTAAGGCCTGGACAGATTGCATATATGATGCGAAGAAGGTAGGAGCTTAGTAACTTTTTCCTACCAATCCTTTCTGAATAATATTTTAAACCAATTAGATATTTTGCTGATAAAAGAAGGATTGCTGCATTTATTCTTTGTGCATAGTTCAGTTAAGCACTCATAATGATCATCACAAGGTTCTTTATTTGGTTTTAATGATTTTATAGTTTTGTCTGTGCTACAGAATTGATTTTCCAATATTGTTCCAATAGCAAAGCATTTTTCATTGAATTCGCAACCATTTATTGCGTTATTAAGGCATTTCTTATCGGAGCAAACATCATTTGTACATGAATTATTGTCAGTACATTCTGTGTCATTTAAACATTCATCTAATGGTATTGTTTGAATTGTATCTGAAGTGTTGGTTGTATCTGTGATGTTAATTATATATGTAGTGTTTATTGTATTGATTGTATTGGTGATATTAGTTGTGTTGGTGATATTAATTGGAAGTTGTTCTGGTAATTTGCAATCATTGTCATTATCCTCTGTACATCTTGATTCTGGACAACATCCATCATCATCCCTGCACCAAAGAATAAGTTTATGCTTACATCTTAAAGGATCTCCATCACATTCATCTATTGTACATGAGTTATTGTTATCACAATCTATATTAGAGGAACAAGTACCTGTTAAACCAGATAAACCTGCAGTAAAACATATTTGAGCACTATCGTTTACAGAACCAGAACCGATAGATATGCTTTGTATTATTATTGTGGATAAATCTGTGAAAGTATATGTACTGCTTTCTTCCATATCTGGAGTGTGTGTACTATCAACCTTGAACTTAACAGATATATCACCAGAATCATTTTTTAAAGAAGAAAATTTTATATCATAATCCTTGCCCTCTACAGTGTGTGTTTGAGTAACTCCCTGATCTATTGTTGTAGTGATATCACAAGCTGCATATATGGCATTGGCAAGAAGAATTGTAATCAGAATTAATATTGCCTCTTTTTTCATTCTATTTGGTTGAATGCTTTAAAGATTCTATATAATTTTTAATTTTTTTAAGCATTACTTGTTTATTTTTTAAGTTATTCTCTATTAATTTTACTATTGCAGAACCTACAATAGCTCCATCTGCTCCTGCTTTGCAGATTGTTTTTACATGTTCTGGTTTTGAGATTCCAAAACCAACACATAGGGGAAGTTTTGTGTTTTTTCTTACTCTTTTAATCAGTTTTAATGTGCCTTCTTTTATGTCCTGCCTTGCACCAGTTACACCTAATCTTGCTACAAGATATATGAATCCTTTACATTTTTTTGAAATTAATTTTAGTCTTTTGTTGTCTGTTAGAGGGCTTACAATAAATACTGTGTCAATGTTATGTTTTCTTGCTGCAATTATTATTTCTTCTGATTCTTCTATAGGCACGTCTGCTGCCAAAACACTTGTTACTCCTGCTAATTTGCAATCATAGAAGAATTTTTTAGTGCCTCTTTGGTAAATGAGGTTATAGTAGACTAATAATCCTATTGGGATGTCTGTGAATTCCCTTACTTTTTTTATAAAATTAAAGCATTTATCTGTGTTCATTCCTTTTTTTAATGATCTTACATCTGCTGATTGTATTGTTGGTCCGTCTGCAATTGGGTCTGAAAAGGGAAATCCTAATTCAAGAATATCTGCTCCTGCTTCTACAATTGTTTTTACTATCTTAAGGCTTGTCTGGTAGTCTGGATCTCCAATTACTACAAATGGAACTAATGCTTTTTCTTTCTTTCTTTTCAATTTATTGAATGTTTTTTTATATGAGTTCATTCTAATTTTTTTATCAGTCCTTTTAGGAATTCTGAATATTCCAATTCCAGCTTTACATCAGGTATTGATTTTTCTATTATTGTACTTTCTTCTTTTTCAAATCCATCTAATTCTTTTTTTACTAATTCCTTTAAAACTTTTTTTTCATTTGCATCAAACATAAGATCACCTCAAAATTTTAATTCCTTTGCGATTGTGTTCATGTCCTTATCTCCTCTTCCGGATAAGTTGATTATTAATATGTCGTCTTTTTTTAGCTTTTTAGCAAGTTTAAGTGCGTGAGCAACTGCATGTGCTGATTCTAGGGCGGGGATTATACCTTCTTCTTCGCTCAATACCTTAAGGGATTCTATTGTTTCTTTGTCTGTTGCAAAAGCATACTCTGCTCTTTTTAAGTCTCTTAAGTTTGAGTGTTCAGGTCCTATTGCACTATAATCCAAGCCTGCTGATATTGAATGTGTGTTATAGATTTGTCCGAATTTGTCCTGCAGGATATAAGTCATTGTTCCGTGAAGTATTCCTATTCTTCCTAGTTTTTTATCTGCAAATCTTGCTGCGTGTTTTCCTGTTTTTATTCCTAGGCCACCTGCCTCTACTCCGATAAGGTTTACACTTTTATCTTTTAGGAAATCTTTGAATATTCCGATAGCATTAGAGCCTCCGCCAACGCATGCAACTATTGCAGATGGAAGTTTTCCTTCTATTTGGAGGATTTGTTTTCTTGTTTCTTTTCCAATTATTGACTGAAAGTGCGCAACTATTTCAGGGTATGGATGTGGGCCTAATACGCTGCCTAACAAATAATGTGTTGTTTCTACGTTTGCAGTCCAGTCTCTTAAAGCATCATTAATAGCGTCTTTTAGGGTTTTTCCTCCAGTATCTACTGGATTTACTTTTGAGCCTAGAAGTTTCATTCTGAAAACATTTAGCTTTTGCCTTTCAATATCTATTGAACCCATGTAAACTTCACATTCTAAATTAAGCTTTGCTGCTGCTGTTGCAGTTGCAACTCCGTGCTGGCCTGCTCCTGTTTCTGCTATTATTCTTTTCTTTCCCATGTATTTTGCCAATAAGGCTTGGCCTAATGCATTGTTTATTTTATGAGCTCCAGTATGCGCCAGGTCTTCTCTCTTTAAGTATATTTTACAACCTAATTTTTTACTTAAGCTATCGCAGAATGTTAATGGTGTTGGCCTACCTACATAGTTTTTTAGAAGGTCATTTAGCTCATTGTTGAATTTTTTATTATTCTTATATTTATTGAAAGCTTTTTCAAGTTCTTCAACAGCAGGCATTAATGTTTCAGGAACATACATACCGCCGTATTTTCCAAATCTTCCTTTGCTTTTCATTTTTTTGCTCTGTGGATGAATAATCCCAGTTTTTTATAGTCTTTTTGAAAAACCTTTGGTTTTTCTAAACCGTTTGAAAACTTTGTTTTCAAAAGCTTATTTCTTGGTTTTGATTTAACTCCAGAGTTTGTGTCAACAGCATAAGGCTTTACTTTTTTTATTGCTTCTAACACATTGTCTGGATTTAAACCTCCAGCTAAAAATACTTTTTTGTTTACTGATTTAACTATTTTTCTACTTATGTCCCAGTTATGAACTTTGCCGGTTCCGCCTTTTCTTTTTCCAGACTTTGTGTCAAGCAGTATAAAATCAACATATTTTTCATATTTTTTTGCTTCCCCTATGGAATTTTCATCTATTACTGAGATTGATTTTGTGAGTTTTATTTTTGGAAGTTTTATTCTTATTTTTCCTATTTCTTCTAATGAAATATCATTATGAAGCTGTATGATTGATGGTTTTATTTCTTTTGCTATTTCTATTATTGGCTTTGCTTTTTTTAAGTATGTTACAAAGACCGGTTCTACTTCTAAAGGCAGCTTTCTTATGATATCTTTTGCTTGTTTTCTTGTGACTTTGTCTTCTGCAAAATCTATCTCTACAAGGAATCCTAAATAGTTAGCTCCTAAGATAGATGCTTTTAATGCATCTTCTTCGTTTGTTATTCCGCAGATTTTTACTTTAGTTTTCATTTCATCAACCCATTTATTTTCTTGTCTAGGTCTTTTTCTTTTAAGATTGATGTTCCTACTAAGATGGCATTTACTTTACCTTTCACTTTAGTTACGTCTTGTTTTGTGTTTATTCCACTTTCGCTTACTATAATTTTGTCTTTTGGAAGTTTAGAAATTATGTTTAAAGTTGTGTTTAAGTCTATCTTTAATGTGTCTAGGTTTCTGTTGTTTATTCCGATTATTTCTACATTATTTGGAAGTTTTTTAAGCTCTTTTTCGTGGTGAATTTCTACTAGGCAATCCATGCTGTATTTTTTTGCTATTTCAATGAATTTTTTTATTTTGTTTTTTGTTAAGATTCTTGCTATAAACAGGATTGCGTCTGCATTGTAAAATCTTGCCTCATAAATTTGGTATTCATCGATTATGAAGTCTTTTCTTAACAATGGCTTTTTGGTTATTTTTCTTACACTAGTTAAACATGTTGGACCCATGAAGAAGAATTTTTTATCTGTTAATACTGAGATTGCTTTTACATTATTGTTATTTTGGTAAGTTTTTGCTGTTTCTTCAAGGCTGAAATTCTGGTTTATTATTCCTTTTGATGGTGAGCCTTTTTTTATTTCTGCTATTAAGCTGAATCCTTTGCTAATTGCTTCTTTAAAGTTTCTGTCTGATTGTTTTAATTGAGATTTAAATCTAGTTAAAGGCAATCTTTTTTTCCTTCTTTTTACTTCTTCTTCCTTGTTTTTTATAATTTTATCTAGTATCATGTTCCTAATCCTCAGAATAGTATAGAGGACTTATTTACTAGTCCAATCTTTCAAGTTATTAAGCTTTTCTAAAGCTTTGCCAGAATCAATAGAATCTTTGGCCATATCTATGCCGTCTTGTATGTTATCTGCTTTGCCTGCTACATAGATAGCAGCACCTGCATTTAATAGAACAATATCTCTTTTTGGACCTTTTTCTTTTCCGCTTAGAATATCTAGGGTAATTTTAGCGTTATCTTCTGGTGAGCCGCCTTTTATATCTTTTAATTCTGCTAATTTAATTCCAAAGTCAGTTGGCTTTATCTCATATGTTGTTACATGGCCGTCTTTGTATTCTGCCACTTTTGTTGGAGCTTCAAGTGTAATTTCATCTAAACCATTCCCATGGATGACCATTGCATGTTTGCAACCTAGTTTTCCAAGGACTTCTGCTAATGGTTCTACTAATTCTTCTTTGAAAACTCCCATTAATTCATAAGGCGCTTCTGCTGGATTTGTTAATGGACCTAAAATGTTGAAGATTGTTCTTACTGCAAGCTCTTTTCTAGGGCCTATTGCATATTTCATCGCTGAATGGAACTTAGGGGCAAACATATAGCCAATGCCCACTTCATTTATGCATTGCTCTACTTTTTTTGGCTCTAATTCTATATTGATTCCTAAAGCTTTTAGAACGTCTGCTGAGCCTGACTTGCTTGATACACTTTTGTTGCCATGTTTTGCAACTGGGATTCCTGCGCCTGCTGTTACAAATGCAGCTACTGTTGAAATATTAAAAGTTCCTGATTTATCTCCACCTGTGCCTACAACATCTATCAGATGTTTATGGTCTTTTGGCTTTATTCTTGAAGCTTTTTCCCTCATAACTTTGGCACATGCTGTTATTTCATCTATTGTTTCCCCTTTAAGCCTTAAAGCTATTAAGAAACCAGCTATCTGAGCATCTGTTGCTTTGCCAGACATTATTTCATTCATTACAGCTGTAGCTTCTTTTAATGTTAAATCCTGTTTTTCAATTAATTTAGAAACAGCTTCCTTAATCATTTTTTCCCTACCAGCTTAATCAGATTTTCAATTATCTTTCCACCTGCTGGAGTTAAAATTGATTCTGGGTGAAATTGAACGCCTATGATTGGAAATTCTTTATGACGTACAGCCATGATAAGATCTCTCTTAAGGCTTCTTGCTGATATTTCAAGGCAGTAAGGTATGTCATAGCCTACTAAGCTGTGATATCTCCCTGCCTGGAATGGATTTTCTATTCCTTTAAAGATTCCTAAGTTATCGTGAGTTATTTTTGAAGGCTTGCCATGAATTGTTTCTACTGCTTTGTCTATCCTTCCTTCGAAAACTTCTATAATGCACTGATGACCAAGGCAAACTCCAAAGATAGGTATTTTTTCATGATATTTTTCAATTATTTCTTTTGAAATTCCTGCTTTTTTTGGTGTTCCTGGTCCAGGAGATACTACAATTAAATTTGGCTTGAATTTTTTTATTGCTGCATCTATTATTTTTATCTCCATATTACTTCTGTAAACCAGAACTTCACAATTTCTTTTTTCAAACTCATCTACTAAATTGTAAGTAAATGAATCTAGATTGTCTATGAATAGGACTTTCACTTCAAACCACCTGCCAGTTTGATTGCTTTTAAGCATGCTTTTGCTTTTTTCTCTGTTTCAAGATATTCATTTTTTGGAATTGAATCATAAACTATACCTGCTCCTGCTCTGATGTATGCTTTATTGTTCTTTAGGAACATACTTCTTATTACAATTGTTGTGTCCATATCTCCGTCAGGAGTTATGTATCCTACTGCTCCACCATAAAAACCTCTTTTGGTTTTTTCATGCTGCCTGATGAGTTTCATTGCCTCTACTTTTGGAGCTCCTGTTAATGTGCCCATATTCATTGTTGCAAGATAAGCATGCAATGCATCCAGGCCTTTTTTTAATTTACCTCGTACATTAGATACTAAATGCTGAACATGAGAATATTTTTCTACTATAAAAGGCTCATCACAATACCTTGTTCCTGTCTCTGAAACTTTTGCTACATCGTTTCTTGCCAGGTCAATTAACATGGTATGCTCTGCAAGCTCTTTTTGGTCAATTTTAAGTTCTGTTTCATATCTTGAATCTAAATCGGGGTCTATTTTTTCGTTGATTAATCCTCTTGGTTTTGTGCCTGCTATTGGCCTAATCTCTACTGTTTTTTCTTCTTCTCCCTGAACTCTTAGTGACATTTCGGGAGATGCGCCTAAAAGGATTCCATTTGATTGGTTTATGTAGAACATGTATGGAGATGGGTTAAGTTCTCTTAATTTTTGATATATATCAAGAGGTTCTGCATTATAATCTGCAATTAGTGTTCTTGAAGGAACAACCTGGAATATATCTCCTTGAAGAATATGTGTTTTCATTGTTCCTACAATGTCTTCATATTCTTCTCTTTTTGTGTCTGTTTCTATTTCTTGTTTTTTTAGTTTGAATTTCTTTGGTTTTGGAAGTTTTTTTATTAATGCCTTTTCATATGATGTTATTTTTTTAATGCATTCGTTATATATTTCGTTTCTTTTGTTATCTGTAATTAATGCATTTGCTATGAGGTATGTTTTTCCTTTTTTATGATCTGTTAAGAATAAATTGTCCAGGAAATATAATTCATAGTCTGGATTTTGAAGTGGGTCTTCAGTTGTTTCAGGTAAATCTTCAAACTGATCAATAAAATCATAAGAGATTGAGCCGAAAAGTCCACAGTAAGGTATTACTGGCTTTTCTGTTGGGCTGAATTTAAATGCTATTGTCCTTATGATATCAATATGGGTTTTTAGCTTTAATCTTTCATCTTCTGATACGTTTTTTCTTTTTGGAATTAGTTTTCCTTTTAAGATATCTTGTTTAAGGGTTAATTTATCGCAGAAATCTAAATCTTTCTTTATTAGTTTTAGGATTTTTTTTCCTAATGGATTTAATGCTTTGATCTCGAAATCTTCTTTTGAACCTGTTAATTTTAAGCATGGGGAAATGGAACCAAGGCTTAGTTCTCCGTATTTAGCTACTATATCAGCTGATTCTAATAAAAGGGAGTGTTTTTTCCTTCCATAATCTGAAAGCTTAGCAAAGAACTCTATAGAGTTTATAGGGCCATCTATTACTTTGTAAACAGGTATAATCTGGCCTAATTTCGCTTTTTTTATCTTATCTAAGTATTCTTCCAATAAGTCCACCCCTGGTTAATAGCTGTTTGTGATGGGTAAGATTATATAAATCTTTTTCTTTAGTTAGAGGGAGTGAAAAATGAATACGGTTGAATATGGCTTTAATTTGGTTTTTAATGGTTATTATGGCTTTTTTTATTGAAATGAGGTTTAATTGCGGCTTTCTTTTAAATATGAGGTTTATTAGGGGTTTAATGTATTTGGGGGTTTTTATTGTTTTAGGAGGTGAGTGGTGATTTTTGGATAAAAGTGCCTCTTAATCATTTCAATTAAATTTATATAGAACCTAGTTTTTAATTTTGTTATGAAGCATACTTTGAAAGTAACTTTAATCCTGATTTTTCTTTTCTTTATGTCACAAGTAATTGGTCTATTGATTACTAATGCTTATATAGACCATGAAGCTACTTTAGAAAGTGGTGAAGTTACGTTTGTTGAGCTGCCTTATGAGATAGAACGGCCTCCTGTTGAAGAGAAGAGTTCTTTTGTGTTTATTCTTGTTGCTGTTTTAATTGGAACGTTATTAGTGTTGTTGTTGATTAAATTTAAAAGAACATTTTTGTGGAAGGTATGGTTTTTTTTTAGCTGTTGTTGCTACATTATCAATTGCGTTTTCTGCTTTTATGAATGCATATATTGCTTTATTTTTAAGTTTAGTCTTAGCAGGATATAAAATCTTTAAGCCAAATATGATAATACATAATATTACAGAAGTTTTTATTTATGGTGGGTTGGCAGCTATATTTGTTCCTATAATGAATCTGTTTGCAGTTATTATGCTGCTTATATTAATTTCTGTTTATGATTTTATTGCTGTGTTTAAGATAAAGCATATGGTAACTATGGCTAAGTTTCAGACAAAAGCAAAAGTGTTTGCAGGATTACTTATTCCTTATGGAAAAGAGAAAGGTGGGAAATTGAAAAAGGGCGGGAAAGGAGTTAAGGTTAAGAGTGTAGTAAGAACAGCTATTTTAGGAGGAGGGGATATAGGATTTCCTTTGTTGTTTGCAGGAGTTGTAATGAAAGGGATGATACTTACAGATGGTTTTTTGATTGGATTTTTAAAAACTCTAATAATTCCTATAGTTGTGAGTGTTGCTTTGTTTTTATTATTTGTAAAAGGTAAGAAAGACAAGTTTTATCCTGCAATGCCTTTTTTAACAGCAGGATGCTTTATTGGTTATGCAATTTTGTTCTTGGTTAATCTTCTCTAAGAATATCTTTTAACATTTCATTGCTATTTAGAATATCTTTATTTGATTGTTCTTCTGCTGTTGGTTGATTACTTTCTTCAGTTGTTTCTGGTTGTTCTTGAGGTGTTTCTTGTTGAATGGTATCTGTTTCTTCTTCTACTATTTGTGGGTTAATATCTTCTATAACTTGTGATGTTTCTGCTTCTTCTGTTTCTATTATTTCAAGCTGTTCTTCTTCAAGCGTTTCTTGTTGTTCTGGTTGCGTTTCCTGAATGTCGTCTGTTTTTACTAACTCTGGTTGTTCTTCTATTATTTCAGATTGTTCTTCTATCTCTTGTTGAGGTTCTTCTATTGTCTCCTGAGGAGTTTCCTCTGATTTTTCTTCCCTCACTTCAATCTTTCTCCCTGCTGTTAATGCCTGCAAGGTTCTTTGACCCTGATCAACAGAATATGACAATGGGTTTATGACCATTCCGTCTTTTGCTGCTATTGTTTGTACTCCAGTTGCTTTTTGTATCTCTCTTATTTGATACATTGGATCTGATTTTACTATATCTATTCCAAAATGCTGGATAATAGCTAATCTTGGAGATACTTCTTTAATTATCTTTATTGCATCTTCGATGCATAGATTATTTTTTGCATCTTCTTTTTTTATGTAAGGAACATTAAGGATTAAAATATTTGAATTTTTGTATTCTTCGATAAGTTCTGGGAAATATTTTGTATCTGATGAATATGCTAATGTGAAATATGGGGTGAAGAATTTAAAGCCTATTGCTTGCTCTGAATGTTTTGTTTTTAATGCTAAAACTTCTACTTCGTTTATTCCAACTCTTTGTCCTGCCTCTAATACTATAAAACGTTCAAGAAAATCTCTATAATATGGTGTTAAAGGTGTTTTTTGTTCTTCAATTGGGTTGATTGTTGTTTTGTTTGCAACCAAAACTCCTTTTTTATCGAATCCTGAATATGTCATTGCATCTATGACTGCATTTATATCATTAGAATGATTCAAATGTGAATGAGATACAAGTAAAGCGGTGGTGGCTCTTAGGTTAATTTGGTTTTGAGCTGCGTTTTTTAAAGAGTTTGGGCCAGGATCTATATGAAATTGGTTTTCATCAACCTGAAGAACTATGCCACCTGAAGAAAGGATGTTTCTGCCTACTACAAAAGAGCCTTGTCCTGTTCCTAAGAATGTAATTGATGCCTGAATCTTAATCCCCCATAACAGGGTATTCATCTTAGTTAATAAATTTTTCGTAGTGTTTATTTTTTGATTGTATATTACATATTTAATAAGTACGAATTAACCGTAATATTTATATAGGGATACATATATTATAAGTAATAATTGGCTAATAATAGCAAGAAAAAGGATTTTAGTAGAGAAATTGATAGTTCTAAGATTCAGGATTTTTCAAATAAATTCGTTCATTTTTTAGAAAAAGAATATGGATTGGGGAAGGATGAAATTAGTAATATTATGTCGAAAGCAGAGAAAAAATCTGCAAAAGAGATAAGAATACCTGTTTCTATATTTGACAATAAAGAATTGAGCATACTAGAGACTATTTGCAAATATTTAAAAGAAGAATTAATGCTTAATTTTCATAAAATTGCACTATCATTAAACCGAAATGATAGAACAATTTGGGCTACATATAATAATTCTCTAAAGAAAAGAAAAAAGAAATTGGTTGTTGGAAAATCTGAGATTTCTATTCCTCTTTCCTTGCTTAAGAACAGAAAATTTACTGCATATGAGCTTATTGTTCTTCACCTTAAAGATAGTTGTAAGTTGAACTATCATCAGATGGGTATTTTGTTAAGAAGAGATGAAAGGAATATTTGGACTACATATCAAAAGGCTAGAAAAAAGAATGTTAAGTAGAAGAAAAATTATGGATAGAGAAGGGTTTAATGTAGGTAGGAAAATGAAAAAAATCGAGGGGTCTCCACACCCTAAAGGGTGTGGTATCCCTACTCTGATTTTTAAACCTGAGAGAAAGGCTCATCTACGGACTAAAGTCCGTAGTATTCGCCAAATCTCTCAAATGAAAAGAAATCTGCCTATAATAATGTTGATACTTGCTTTATCTATGATTACATTATTCCTTATGCAACCAACTCAGACAGGGTTTACTACAATAACTCATAAATTTAATTATACAGACAAGGTTAGTTTGGTTGTTGATGATAATTATGAATATACCTGGGTTATGAGTAATCCAGGCATATTGAAATCTATTGGATTAAAGGGTAGTGTAAGTGAAACAGGTTCTGCTAAGGTTTATTTAGAACATGATGGTGAATCTTACCTTATATTTGACAGTTCAAGATTAAGTGAAGGTATTGGTAAAGTTAGTGGGTTGGTTATTAGTAATGTTACAGATAATTATGATCCAATAAGCTCATTAGATAAACAAATAGTAATAGATGTTAAAGGAATTAGTTCTAATGATGTTGGAGATGTACTTGAGTTTGATGTTAGTAGTTCATTTAATTTTGATGTTGATTATAGTAAATTATGCACTAAATTTGAAGTTAATTCAGAGATAGTTGAATGTTATGGTAGTTCTGATTGTTGCGCTTTGATTGGTATGGATAGTTCTGGAAATTGGAATTCAAGCTTTTATCTAAGTTATGAGAGGTATGGTTCTTCTCTTGAGAATGTTGTTTCTGCTCAGGTGATATATGCTGATTATTCTCTTTTAATTGAGAATCCTTATTCAGATATTGTTTATTCTGATGTTTCTTCTTTGGAAGCTTTATTCTATGAGGCAAGAATTGAGTTTGAGGATGTTTGTGTAGATAGTTGTTTATTGCCTGGATTTAATTCAACGTTGTATAAACTGGTGTTTGTTGTTTCTAATGCCAGTTTGAGAATTGATGATGTTGAATATTCTATTGAAGAAGAGATTGTTGTTAGTGATAATATTCCGTTGTTTGTTGAAAATATGAGTAATATCACTGTGTATAAGAATTCAGAGTTTGTTGTTAATTTATCTTCTTACTTTACTGATGATGATGGAGATGAATTGGTTTATAGTGTTTATGAGGTTGATAATGTCAGTATAATTATTGATAAGAATATTGCTAAGATAGTTCCTGCTTATAACTTTACTGGCAAAAGATATACTTACTTTACAACCTCAGATGGATATTATAATATGACTTCTAATGCGTTTAGAATTGAAGTTATTGAAAGACCTTTAGGAATTGGGGATGTTAATATTTCTTCATCTTTGGTTAAACCTACTGTTGTTATTAATCGACCTGTTCGGTGGGTTAAGTTTGTGAATGTAACTGACTCTGTTGTTAATCTTTCAGTTAATATCTCGTCTTATGCTTTGAATGTTTCGGTGAGAGATATTGTTAATAATAAGGTTGTTGATGAAGATAGGCTTAAGGTTAATGATAGTGGAGTTATTAAGAATGCTTCTGAATATAGAGCTGAGAAGAGAATTTCTCAGATTGATAAGATTGAAGATAAACTTACTCAGAAGAAAATCGGTGTGATTAGGAAAGATCCTACTGCTATGGGCGAAGTTAGTTCTATTAATAGGGAATTGAGAGATTTACAAAATGAAAAGAATAAGTTAACTGGTTATGTTGTTGCTGGTAAAGAAAGTAAAGGGATAATTACCAGGTTCTTTGAGTGGTTGTTCAATGTAGATATTAGGCAGGATGAGACTTCGTCTCATCTTGGAACCTCCCCACTAGCGCAGTCACAAACAGGTGACCCTCCCCTAACAGGTTATGTAGTTATGGAAGAACAGGACGAGGATGCAACTGTGGAGACGAATATTACTAATGAAACAACTGATAATAAGAATATTAATGTTAGTTTGAATATTACTTCAAATGTAACTTCTGTTATTATTGAAGACATTGTTTCTTCAATTGAAGTAGAATATTATACAGAAGGACCTATAGCTGAAGAAGAGGATATTTCTTCTGGTAAAAGGATTGTTGTGTCGTCTGATGTTCATTATACTGATATATTAGCTTATACTTATCTTGATGATGTTTCTGAATCTTCCATTAGCCTTTATTGGATTGTTAATGGAAGTAGGAGATTAGTTGATGTTAGTTATTATGATGAGAATGAGAATGGTCTGATTGATTATATAGAATGGATAGTTCCTTCGCTTTCTAATCAGACGTATGAAGTTATTATTGAAATTTCAGACGCAGAGCATTTAGATTTTTCAAAGAACTTCATTGCTGATATTTATGGTTATGTTTCTGCTCAGGATGATAACTGGACAAGTGTTTCAGATGGGGAATATGTAAGAGTTACATTTGAAACTGCCTTAGATAATACCAGAGATATTACTGTTTATGCGAGAGCAGCTGAATCTGCTACTATTGAAGTTTATATTGAGGATAGTGATGAGGTTATAACGACATTTGAAAATATCCTTTCAGAGAATATATATAAGGTTTATTTAACAGATCTGGAAGAAGGTCAAAGTTATTCAACATTTGATTTAAAGGTACTGAATAATCCTGTAGAGTTTGATTATATTGTTGACCCTTTAGGAACTGCTATTACTAATTGTACTGGATTACAGGATATTAATGATAGTTTATCTGGAACATATTATCTTGCTAGAGATATTGATTGTACAAATACCAGTAATTGGAATAGTGGTTCTGGTTTTGGTCCTATTGGTAATTCAGATACAAAATTCACAGGAGTATTTAATGGACAAAATTATTCAATAGTTGGATTGTATATAGATAGAAGTAGCACTTCATATATTGGATTGTTTGGTTATGCTGAATACGCTACTATTGGTAATTTAACTTTAGTTAATGCAGATATAACCTGCAGTGGTTATTGCGGAACATTAGCTGGAATGACTCGTGGAACAAATATTTCAAACGTCAGAGCAATGGGAAATGTAACTGGTAGTTCTTCTTATGTTGGAGGATTAATTGGACAGGCAGGAGATTCTGGTTATATTGAAGATATTAGTAATGTTTCTGCAATAGTTGATGTTACTGGATCTTCAGGTTATCTTGGAGGATTAATTGGTTATGCTTATGGTTCTGATGCCTGGAATTTAGTAGACAGTTTTGCAATGGGAGATGTTAATTCAACTGGGTCTTCAGGTTATGTTGGAGGATTGATTGGTTCTGCTTATTATGCCCCTAATATAACAAGATGTTATGCAACAGGAAATGTTTATGGTAATCCTTCTGGTGATTCTTCTGTTGGAGGCTTGGTAGGGTATTATTATGATGGAGGATATGGCCTTACAATTAATAATTCCTATGCAACAGGCAATGTTACTGGATATTATAATGTTGGGGGGTTAGTTGGAGATAATGAATATGCAAATATTTACAATTCTTATGCAGCAGGAAATGTTACTGGTTATGATTATGTTGGGGGGTTGGTTGGTTATAATTATGGAGACATTAATTCTTCTTATGCAGCAGGAGATATTACTTATTCAATGTCTTATGGGGCATGCATTGTAGGATATAATTATGGAATTATAACTAATACATATTACAGTGATGCTTGTAATTTAGGTTCGTGTGTGGGTTATGAAAGTGGAACAACAGTCAGTTGTAGTTCAGAAACAGATTCTAGTTTCTATTATTATTCTATGGCGAATGTTTATAATAGTATGTATGGTACTTGGAGTATTAATGATTGTAGTTCAATTGTTAATACATGGTGTGATAGTAGTTCTGACTCTCCAACAAGTGATTACCCGTCCCTTTATTATCAATATAATAAAACTCCTGAAATGTATATCGCTGCTCCTTTAAATGGAACAAATTATGTTGGGAGTTTTAATGCAGACTTGAAGGTTTTTGATTTCGGATGGTTAACAGGTTATGGTTCAGGCTCTTGTACTATATCTGTTGATGATGGTGGAAGTCAAACTATGTCCCTTGCATCAAATAGAAACAACCAATATTATGAGTATAATTATACTTTGTCTGGTTTGTCGGACGGAGCCCATAATGTATCTTTTACATGTAATGATTATAATTCTAATCCATATAGTACAAATACGGTTGAGTTTAATTATAGTAAAATAACCACCATTACCGATTGTGCTGGTCTTCAGGCTATGAATGAAAACCTAAGTTATAACTATAGTTTGATAAATGATATTGATTGTTCTAACACAAGTGTAGGTGGTCATGCACTTAATAATGTGGGGAAAGGCTTTAATCCTATTGGTGATGGCTCAACACCATTTACAGGAAATTTCAACGGAAACAATTATACAATCAGTAACTTATTCATCAATAGAAGCTCTACAGATTATATTGGTTTATTTGGTTATGTTAATTCTGGAAGCACAATCTATGATGTGGGTCTTACTAATGTTAATGTAACAGGAGCTAATTATGTAGGTGGTTTAGCTGGAGATTTTTATGGCATAATAAATAGGTCATATGCAACAGGAAATATATATGCCTCTTTTAGCTTTTATATAGGGGGTCTTGTTGGAAATTTAGATGGTAGAATTTCAAATTCTTACTGTGATTGTAATATCAGTTCATCCTCTTCTTATGTAGGTGGTTTAGCAGGATTTACAAACGGGGGTGAAATAATTAATTCTTATTTTACAGGTAATGCAGAGGGAGCAGGTGGTTTTTACGTTGGAGGAATTGTAGGTTATCACTTAAGTACTATCACAAACTCATTCTCTACAGGAAATACTAGTGGAAACATATATGTAGGGGGCATAGTAGGTGGAAATTTCGGAACAATCACTAACTCTTACTGGAACAATCATTCTGGAAATCCGAGTGGTTGTACTGGAGAGGATTATGGTTCAACTGATTGTATAAATATTACTAATGATGTAGCATACTTCCAGGGAGATGTTCATCCTGTAAATGAACCAATGGCTTCATGGGACTTCCCTGATGTCTGGGAAGAAAGGGCAGGTAATCTTCCAGTTTTAACATGGGAAGGCGTTGGAACAAGTTTGGGTGGTCCAGCATTCTCTAGCAGCAAAACAAATGCTACTTCAACTACACCTTTGAATGGTACAGGAGTTCAATTAAACATAACGATAATTGATCCTTCTAATGTCAGTTTCTATAGATTAACAACTAATGATACATCGGATGGAAGCTGGTCTAATGAGAGCATCTTAGATGGAAACGATAATGGAAATTTAATTGCAATCTTTAACTATACAATAACTAATTTCCCAAAAATAGGTGGAGTATTAGGATGGAAGGTTTGGGCTAATGATACTGATGGAAATGTTACTGAAAGCAGCATATATACTTTAACTGTAAGGTCAAGCTGCGGAACTTTAGGTGATGCTGATACTACATATGTTTTACTAAACGATATTTCTGCTATAGGAAACTGCTTTACAATAGAAGCAAATAATGTTACTTTGGATTTTGCAGGTTATGATATAACAGGAGACAATACAGGTTATGGTATCTATGTTGAGGACTCTAATGATACTACAATACAAGATGGAGGGATTTATAGTTTTAATTATGGGATTGCATTGAATGCTAACAAAGATAATAATATAACAAATATGGCTCTTAATTCAAATGATGATGGAATCTATATTGTTTCAAGCTCAAGCAATACACTTATAGACAACATCATAAATTCAAATAGTCAGAGTGGAATTTTAGTTAATGGAAATAATAATACTTTAACAAACAACACTATAAATTCAAATAGCCAGTATGGAATTTCGATTAGTGGAAATAATAATACTTTAACAAACAACAACCTATGGAACTGCTCAACTGGAGGAAGTTATTCTTGTGTTTATGTAGTGGGAGATTCTAATACATTCACAAACAATAAAATAAATCTAAGTGCGCAAAAAGGAATTTGGGTTGATGGAGATCATAATGCATTTAGTAATACTAATTTAACAAACATAACAGGAGTTTCTATTCATATTGAAGATAATGAAATAAATAATACTTTTGTTAGTTTTACTTATAACAATGAAACAGTTGATTCTGGCGGTCAATTAATCAGGCAATGGAATTATGGAGCTTATGTTAATGATACTATCGGAAATCCTATTCCAGGAGCAAATATCAATATATATAATGTTTCAGGCAATTTAGAGTTCAGTATATTAACAGGTGCAAATGGTTATACGCCTGTTCAAAGATTAATAGAATACATAAATGATGGTGGAACTGTAACATATTTCAATAACCATACTATAAACACTACGCAAACACCCGTAATTACACATAGCTATAATTTAACAACTGAAAATAATATTTGGAAAGATGTATTTACACATAATTCATTAAATGGTTGCGGGACATTAAACTTAAACAGTACGACTTATACTTTGCAAAATGATGTAACTGGAATATCTGGAACATGCTTTACAATAGCAGCAAACAACATAACTCTTGATTTAAATGGGTATAATATAACCGGAGATGATTCTGGAACAGATTATGGTGTTTATGTAGAGGATTATAATGATACAATAATAGAAAATGGAGAAATTTATGGTTTTTACTATGGAATTTATTTGAAGGATAATAATAACCATACCATCAAGAGTATTACTTCAAATTCAAATACTGGAAGCGGAATCTACCTTCAGACAAGCTTAAATAATACAATAACAGATTGTATACTAAATAACAACACCAATTATGGAATCTATCTTGCCCTTTATTCGAATAATAATCAAATAAGAAACAATACTGCAAATTTAAATGATAGGGGAATCTATCTTTCGAGAGGCTCAAACAACACAATAATAAATAATACAGCAAATTCAAATGATGAATATGGAATTATTCTTTTGACAAGTTCAAAGAATAATCAAATACGAAACAATACTGCAAGTTTAAATAAAAAATATGGAATTTATTTTTTATCTAGTATATATAATAATATTACAAACAATAATGTAGAAAGAAATACAGAAGATGGAATCGTTTTGTGGTCATCTAATTGGAATAATATAACTGGAAATATTATAAATAAGAATGGTAATAAGTCAGGGGATCTGCAGGATGGAATTGTTCTAGATACTAGTGATTATATTATAGTAGATGGGAATGTGATATCAGACAATTATGATGATGGAATAAATATTAAATGGTCGTCTAATAATAATATAATTTCAAATAATAATATTACAGGAAATATAGATAGAGGAATAATAATTCAAGAGAGTACATATCTAAATAGGATTTTAAATAATAGAATAATTAATAATTCTGATAAAGGAATTAGGATAGAGGGTACTTCACGGCGAAATATAATAGAAAATAATGATATCATCAATAATTCAGACGATGGAATTAGTATTAGCACAGATAGTAATGATGATAATAATATTACTGGAAACTTTATTGATAATAATGGTGCAGATGGAATTGCCTGTGATGGGGGGGATGATAACAGGTTCATAAATAATACGATAACAAACAGCACAGATGATGGTTTGGAGTTGGACAATGGTGCAACACGTAATGTTGTGATGAATAACACTTTAAGTTATAATAAAGGAGATGGGCTGCATATTCAAGCTAGTTCTATAAGAAATACTATCCAAGATAATACAATAGAAAAGAATCGTGATGAAGGAATGCAAATTGAAGGTAGCTCTTCTTATAATATTATTACTGGGAATTTAGTTTATAGTAATTGGGATCATGGAATTAAAATTATTACCAGCTCTATTAATAATACACTTAGGAATAATACTGTAAATAACAGCGGTTGGAATTTAGGAGCAGGCAAGAATGGAGATGGAATATTAATAGAAACTGATTATAATAGAATTTTTAATAATACCATAAGTTGGGGTGTGGATGATGGTATTAAGCTAGAAAATGCTCAATATAATTTGATTGTGGACAATATAATAGAAAATAATGAGGACAAAGCAATACATCTTATAACAAGTTCAGATAATAATGCTACAAATAATTATGCTTATTTCAACAGTCATGGTTATGTGCTGCAGGATGTTTCAGTAAACAATACTTTTGTGAATAATTCTGCAGTTAATAATTCTCAGCAGGGTTTCTATGTGCGTTCAGCTCTGGATATAAATAATTCCTTTAACAATTCATATGCCTGTTGTAATTATGGAGAGTATGATATCTGGGATAAAGATTCTAGTGTATTTACAAACCCAACATGCAATAATGCGAGTTTTGGTGGATGTACTAATACATGTGCAGTTAATTGTACAGGTGGTTGTGAATATGAAATTAACAGCTCAATTGTTTTGAGCAATAATTCAAACTGCCAGACTGGTGCTTATATAATCACTGCAGATGATGTTGTCTTTGACTGCGGCAATTATTCTATAAGGGGGCAGCATAGTGACCATGTAGGAATATTAGTAGATGGAAAAACAAATGTTACAGTTAAAAATTGTTATATATCTCACTTTGAAAAAGGCATTTACTTCAATAACACAAACAACTCTCAAATTATAAATACTACATTGAGAGTAAACAGAAAAGGATTTAGATTTAGGAATGGTTCTAGTAATTCAGCTATAAATAATACGATAAGTGAGAATGATGATGGTATTGAACTTGAATATAGCTCAAACAACCTTATTTCACATAATATTATAGATTCTAATGATGGTGAAGGTATTCAAGTTGAATTGTCTTCAAGCAATAATGTGTTTATTAACAATACCATAACTAATAGTGGGGATAAGGGAATTAAGTTTGAGACAAATTCTATTAACAATACAGTAAAGGATAATAATATTTCAGGTAATGGTCAGGATGTTTTAATTGATGGTAATTCCCTTAGCCAGGTTAATCTTACTAATATTTACTTTGAAATTAGAAATACAGATTATGGAGATCTTGTATGGATAAACCCAATAAACCTTACTCATGCAAATTTGAGCAAAGTAATTACCTTTGCCCATAATTTAATATCTGTGGATTCATCTGCAGTTTCTGGATTGAATGCAAGCGCAAACCTTACATTCTATGATACAGATGTTCTTGGTTTTGATATTGATAGACATCCTCTTCTTGATGGTGAAATATGTCCTGCTTCAATATGTACTGAATTGGTTGATAATGATACCTATGTATTCCGTGTAACTCATTTCACAAATTATAGTGTAGGTGGAAGTGCAAGCAGCAGATATTGTGGAGATGGAACTTGTGACCAAGTAGAGCATTGTGGAAATTGTGCATCTGATTGTGGATGTTCTACTGGTTATAGTTGCTCTATTGATGTATGTGTGCCTGCAGGAACTTTCTCCTCTCCAGGTGCGCCTCTTCCTGTATTTGTTCCTCCTGCACCTAAAGCTCCAACAAGGAGTACAATCCCTTGCTTTGAAGTTACATATGGGGTAAGTGAAAATGTTAGTGTAAAGGATATTAGTATTGATGAAATGCTCATACCTTCTGGTTATTCACAGGTAATAGAACCGTTTGGAATTAATTGTAATGGAGAAAGTATTGATTTTACGATAAGTGTTCCTGAGAATTATGTGAATATTACATTATTAGAGTGTGATGGAGATAGTTGTTCTCCTGCTACCTTAACTGAAACAACTAAACTTGAATGTTTAGATTTGATTAGTAGAGATGTAAAGAGAGAAACAGATTATTTAGAACCTGAATTGATGGAAAATATTTCTCAACAGAAAATTGATGTTTCTGAGTTTAAAAGAACTGTACAAAGTGGAAAGAATTCTATAGAATTCTATGGTGAAATGTTTAGGAATCTTACGGTAGAGATAGGAAAAAGCGAGGTAGCTATTGAAGAGGCCCAAAATCCTTACTTAAAGATAGTTGGAACACCTTTGGTGATGAAGCTTAATCATAAAGATAATTTGAGTTCTGAAATAACATTGCCTTATACCTTGGAAGAAAATGTGGATATGGAAAGTTTAGGAATATATGCCCAAATTAATGGAGAGTGGGATTATATTGGCGGAGAAATAGATGGTGGAGTGGTTAAGGCTAATGTAAGTAATATGGATGTTTATCTGAATGAGGATAATACTGCTGTGTTTGCTATTATGGGGATTGTTGGAGGAGTGTATAATTCTTCTCTTGAAAAAGTGTATAATGGGGATAGTAGGGATGCAGTTATTTTAGTTCATGGGTTAGCATCATCACCAGATACCTTTAATGAGATAATCGGAGATATTGAACTTACGCAACAACCGTTCCAGACATGGACATTTGGATATAGCTCATCAAAGAATATAGAAAATGTAACTGCAGAATTTATGGAACTGATGGAAGAGAATTCTGGTGAGTTTGACAAAATCTATATAATTTCACATTCGTTAGGTGGGTTAATAGTACAGAAAGCTTTGCATGACAGCTATAATCTGGATTATAATTATGTAAGTAAGGTTAAACGAGCTATACTTATTGGAAGTCCAAATGAAGGTTCTGTATTTGTCAATGCGTATGAAACATTGTATAGGCTGCTTATCAACAAGGCTTCTAAGTATAAGAATATATTCAATGTCAATAGTGAATTTATTGATAACCTGAAGTATGGCATGATTGTTCCAAGGGTTCCTGAAATAGAATATTATGTAATTGCAGGAACTAATCCTTTTGAATTAGGCAAGATTTCTGAATTAAAGGAAATTGATGAACTGCATGATGGTATTGTAACTGTTGAATCTGCTCAGAGAATCGGCGATTCATATGTGAATGACAGATGCTCTAATTATTGGGATATTTATCTTACACATACTCAGTTGATTGATGATGATTTAGGCCGTAAACTGATAGAAAGGATAATTGCTAAAGATGTACTTGATTCTGAATTTGGAAATGCTATTGGACATACCAGGTATTTTGATTTAAAGATAGAGGATTGCAATAGTAATCTGAAATATGTTGTTGTTGGGAAGGAAATACCTCCTGAAGAAGTGTTTGATCCTGCGCTTTGCTTGTGTGGAAATGATGTTTGTGGAATAGGGGAAGATGAGATGAATTGCCCATCTGATTGTGTAGAACATCTGGCAAAGAAAGAGCTTGAACTTCCTTTAATTGTTCTTTTAGGTATTATTATTGTTGGCATTATGGCCTATGTTGTGCATATATTGTATGGGCATGTTGTTAAGAAGAAAAAGAAACAAAAAATACTTCGTAAAAAGAAAATACCAAAGAAAAAGAAAGGCGGGAAGTTTGTGAAGAATATTAAAGAAAATTTCCCTAATATGGTGTTCTTATTTGTTTTATTCATGATTGGGTTATTTTTACTACAGCCTACTCAAACTGGATTTGCTGTAATAACAAATGAATTTAATTATATAGATAATGTTAGTTTAGTTGTTGATAGTAATTACGAATATAATTGGGTTATTGGTAATAAAGGCGTATTGAAATCTCTTAGGTTGGATGGTGGTGTAAGTGAATCGGGTTCTGCTAAGGTTTATTTAGAGCATGATGATAGGTCTTATCTTGTATTTGATAGTTTGAGGTTGAGTGAGGGTATTGGTGCGGTTACTGGGTTGGTTGTTGGTGATGAAATTGTTAAAAATGAAAGCAAACAGACAACAGAAAATGAATTTTCTGAGCCTTATTTAACTTCGTTAAATAAGATAACAATAAGCTTACAAGGAGATGAAACAAAGGATCTTGATGAATTATTTAAGTTTAATATTGATAGTTCGTTTAATTTTGATGTGGATTATGGTAAATTATGCACTAAATTTGAAGTTAATTCAGAACTGGTTAAATGCTATGGTTCATCTGATTGTTGTGATTTGATTGGTATGGAATCATCAAGAGAGTGGAATGATACTTTCTACCTATATTATGGGAGGTATAGTTCTTCTCTTGAGAATACTGTTTCTGCTCAAGTGATATATGCTGATTATTCTCTTTCAATTGAAAATCCTTATTCAAATATTATTTATTCTGATGTTGTTTCTTCAGAAGCTTTATTCTATGATGCTGGAGTTATCTTTGAAGATGTTTGTATTGATAGCTGTTTATTACCTGGATTTAACTCTACATCGTATAAGCTTAAGTTTGTTGTTTCAAATGCTAGTTTAAGGATTGAGGATATTAAGTATTCTATTGAAGAAAAAACTATTGCTAGTAATAATTCTCCTTTATTTTTAGGGGAAATTAATAATATTACTATTTATAAGAATTCAGAGTTTGTTGTTAATTTATCTTCTTACTTTACTGATGAAGATAGAGATGAGTTAAATTATAGTGTTTATTTTGTTAATAATATTAGTGTGGTTATTGATGATTCAATTGTTACATTGATTCCTTCTATTAACTTTACTGGCAAAAGGTTTACTTATTTTGTTGCTTCAGATGGAGATTATAATGTTTCTTCTAATGTGTTTAGAATTGAAGTTATTGAAAGGCCTTTAGGAATGGGGGATGTTAATGTTTCTTCATCTTTGGTTAAGCCTACTGTTGTTATTAATAAACCTGTTCGGTGGGTTAAGTTTGTGAATGCAACTGATTCTGTTGTTAATCTTTCAATTAATATTTCAACTTATGCTTTGAATGTTTCGGTGAGAGATGTTGTTAATGATAAGGTTGTTGATGAAGATAGGCTTAAAGTTAATGATGGTGGAGTTATTAAGAATGCTTCTGAATATAGAGCTGAGAAAAGAATTTCTCAGATTGAGAAGATTTCAGATGAGCTTACCCAGAAGAAAATAGATGTAATTAGAGAAGATCCTACTGCTATAGGGGAAGTTGGTTCTATTAATAGGGAATTAAAAGATTTACAAAATGAAAAGAATCTGTTAACTGGTTATGCTGTTAGTATTAAGGGCAAAGGTTTATTGACAAGATTATTTGAATGGTTATTTGATATAACAATAGATACCTTTACTGGAGTTTCTTCATTAACTGGCTATGCAGTTATAGGAGATGTAGAAGAGGTTAGTTTGAATGTAACTTCTGTTATTATTGAAGAGATTGTTTCTTCGGTTGAAGTAGAATATTATACAGAAGGACCTATTTCAGAAGAATCGAGTACTTCGTCTGGTAAGATAATTAATATTAGCTCAGATATCCATTATTCTGATATCCTGGCTTATACTTATTTAGATGAGGTTACTCGGTCTTCTATTAAACTGTATTGGATTGTTAATGATACTGCAAATGAAGTTTCATTTAATGCTTATGATTCCAATAATGATTCATTGATTGATTATGTTGAGTGGGTTGTTCCGCATTTGAGTGTTCAGGCTTATGAGATTGTGATTAATGAGAACACGAGTGTCTCTCCTGATTCTGGCGTGAGGATTGATGGGAATTATTCGCACTTGGTTATTTCTTCGGCTGCGCCTTATGATTCTTTGGTTGGCTATTGGGCGTTTGATGGGGATGCTGAGAATACTGAGACGACGACGCATTATGATTGGACTAATAATGATAATGATGGGACGGGGGCGGGGAATGCTGTTGCTAATGAGACGGGTTGTTTGTATGATGGGTGTTTGCAGTTGGATGGTACTGGGGATGCTGTAGATGTTGGGAGTATGTCTGGGCTAACGGGTAATTGGACTATAAGTTTCTGGGCTAATTTGAAGGATTCGAGTGCTACGCTTTATTATCCGATTGGAACCGGGGGTCAAGCGGGAGTATATCTCCATTATACGAGTGATTTGTGGGGGTATTATGATGGGTCGGCTATTGAGTCAGCGAATACTGCTCCGGCGTTAGATACTTGGTATCATTATGTTGTTGTGCATAATTCGTCTACAGAGTATGTTTATTATTTGAATGGAAGTTATGATGGGATTGCTACGACATCCGATGAGGATATCACTGATTTGAATATTGGCCAGAGGTCTTCGGATAATTTTCCTATGAATGGTTCTATTGATGAAGTAATGATTTTTAGTACGGCTCTTAATTCAACACAGATTTCAGATATTTACAATAATGCCTCGGCACGATTTGTAACTTCTGGCCAGCAAGAGGTTAAGCAGTTTAATGTTACGGCGGGTGAGGATAGTACGAATGTGAGTTTGGTGAATTATGAGAGGGATTTGGGGAGTAATATTTCGGCTCGTGTTGGGGCTTGGGATGTTGCGAGTAATGTTGTTGATGGGAGTGCGTATAAGGATTATGATTTGGGTGAGCATTGGGGGGAGTTTGATGGGGCTGGGGATTATGTTTCATTACCCATTACTGCGAGAGCCGGGAATGGGACTTTGGCGATGTGGGTGAAGCCTGCTGTGGTGCATGATACTGATGTTGTTCTTTATAGTTCGGATGATGGTGGACAAGCAGATCGGCATGCAAGTTTGACTATGGAGAATACAAATGATTTAGAATTCGTTTCTGGAAATGATGTTGCTGCGGAGCTAGATAATTATGATGCGAATCTTCCGGTGGGTGAATGGACTCATATTCTTGTTGATTATAATACCACAGATATTTTATGGTATATTAATGGGGTGAACGTTGAGAATGATACTGTTGCGTTGGCTGGTCCTTTCCACAGCGGAAATGCTCCACGGCTTGGAAGCTTGAGTCCTCCTGCTTATAATTTATCTTACAATGGTTCAATGGACGAAGTTATGATTTTTAATGATTCGTTGACTGCTGCAGAAATCACTGCCCTATATAATAAGGGACGGGACATTGATTACTTCGCGGATGATAATTTGGTTTCGTGGTGGGGCTTTGATAAGGACTTCACGGATAAGAAGGGGTCGAATGATGGGACTGCAGTGAATGATGTATTCTTGAATTCTTCTAATAATATTTCGAATGGTCTTGTTGGTTATTGGCATTTTGATGAGGCTGTTTGGACGACTGGTGCTGGAGAGGTTAAGGATGCTATGGGATTGAATAATGGGACGAGTGTTGGTGATGCGAATACTTCTGTTGATTCGGTTTATGGCCGTGGTGGGACGTTTGATGGGACTGGAGATTATATTACAACCCCTAGTATAGAACTTAACACACGTTATGCAATTTCTGTATGGGCGACATCGCCATTTACGGGTTTGGGTGGTCCGAGTTATGCGGCAGGGGCAATTGTTTCAAGTATCTGGCAAAATTCTATTTTGTTTTATGAGGCTTCTAATCAGGTAGGATTTTATGGATCACCTCATTGTCTTATTAGTGGGGTTTCTGCAGATGTTTGGCATCATTATATTTTTGCTGTTAACGAAACTTCGAGATCTGTTTATCTTGATGGTTCTTTAATTAAAACTTGTGCAAATTCTGTTAATATGACTATAAATAGAATAGGGACAGATAATGCTGGACAGATTTTTAATGGCTCAGTTGACGAATTGATGATTTTCAATCGTTCTTTATCTACAGATGAAATAAGTGAGATTTATGTCCGGGGTCGAGCTTTGTGGAACTTCACAGATTTTCAAAACATAACGGGGAATGGGACGGATAGTGGTTCGGAGAATATGTTTTCGATTTCGACTTTGACTACGAATGTTTTGCCGTCTTTGAAGTTGCTTGTTGGGACTAGTAGTTTTTATTCGCCTTTGGTTATTGCTACTGCGAGTGAGCCTATGGGTGTTGAGGTTTTTGATGGGACTGCGCCGACTGTTACGCTGAATTCGCCGTCTGATGGTGCGAGTTGGTCTGGGGATGTGACGGTGAATTTCTCTGCTGTGGATGACCATGATGTTTCGGCGTTTGTTGATTATGGGTTGGTTAGCTGGTGGAGGATGGATGATGTTAATGGGGGTGGGGATCCTGTCGATTATTTTGGGAGGAATAATGGGAGTGCTGTTGCTGATGCTGTGCAGACTGATGATGGGAAGCTTGGTAAGGGGTTTGCGTTTGATGGAACTGATGATAAGATTTCTATCGGTAGCGGAATAGGGCTTATTAATACTTCTGGAAGTATTAATACTTGGTTTAATGCTGATGTGAATGATGGGGTCGGATATATGTTCTATCATTTTACTTCGGATGCGAGACTTTGGTTGAAGGTTACAACGGGTTCTGGAGGAGATTTTATGTGCGGATTTGTAGACAATGGAGATGCTATATCTACGAACAATAATGTTGCAGGAGATGGTTTGTGGCATATGGGAACTTTGACTTGGAATAGTACAACGGCAGAATGTTGGTTGGATGGTGTAAGTAAGGGTACTTATGATGCAAGTTTGGGAGCATTGTCTAGTGACTTTTATGTGGGAGGAAATAATGGTATTCATGTGTTTAACGGTACGATGGATGAGGCTATGATTTGGAATCGTTCGCTATCGTCTGAAGAGATTGTCGGACTTTATGCGAATAGTTCGTCTAAGTTTGTGAATACTAGTTTGGCGATGGTTGATGGGACGCATAATTTGACGGCGTATGCTTTTGATTTGATGGGGAATGTTGGGAGTGCTAGCGCTTTGGTTAGTGTTGATACTACCGGTTCTGTTTTGAGTGTTAGTAGTCCTTCGAATAATTCTAATTGGAATGGGGATGTTAATGTGAATGCTTCGGCTGTGGATAGTAATAATGTTTCGGTGTTTAGTGATTATGGGCTGGTTAGTTGGTGGAGGATGGATGATGTTTCGGGGAATACTGTGGTTGATTATATGGGGAGGAATAATGGGAGTAAGGTTGGTGATGCGGCTCAGACTTCTTCGGGTCGGATGGGGAGTGCGTTTGAGTTTGATGGGGATGGGGACGAAATTGAAACAGCTGCGAATATATATTCACATTCTACATTTGAGACTAGTGGGGGAACAATTTTGGCATGGATTAATCCAAAAAGTCAGGTGGCGGCTACTGATTCTATTGTTCATTTAGAGGATGTAATTGTTTTAACTATGAAGGATAATAAAATTGCTATTAGCTTAACGGGTTGTTCGCCTCAAATTATTGGTACATCAGTTATGTCTGTTAATGAATGGAGTTTTGTTGCTATGACTTTCAATTTATCTGTAAATAGCACTGTTGCTTATTTGAATGGAGTTAATGATAGTAACAGTGCAGTTCCTACTAATTGTGGGTTTACTCTAGATGGTTTAAGTAGAGTAGTTTCAATTGGGAATAGGGCGTTGGGAGACACAACTCCATTCAACGGTTCAATCGACGACGTAATGATATATAATCGTTCGTTGTCATCGAATGAGATTCAGGCTATGTATGCGAATCAGACTAGTAAGTATTTGAATGCTTCTGTGAGTATGGTTGAAGGGACGAGGGATGTAACATTTTATTCACAGGATGCTTTGGGTAATGTTGGGTCGTTGGTGAGTTATAATATTAGTGTTGATTTGAGTGAGCCTACGATTAGTGTTAGTTCGCCTTTGAATGGGACTTATGATTCTTCATCTGTTGTTGTTAATGTTTCTAGTTCTGAGGAAGGTGTTGGGATGATTGTTGGTAATTTGGATAATAGTTTGGTTAGTTGGTGGAGGATGGATGATGTTTCGGGAAGTACTGTAAGTGATTATGTTGGTTCTAATAATGGGACGATTAATGGTGGTGCTAGTCAGACTGATGCTGGGAAGTTTGGGAAAGGGTTTTCGTTTGATGGGGATGGGGATTATTTGGAGGTTGGGGATGAGGATAGTTTGGATGGTTTTTCAGAGTTTACGATTTCTTTGTGGGGAAAGGCACAAGATGTAGATGAAAATGATGGGATTATTGCAAAGTATGATACTTCATCACAGCGATCTTATATGATGCGTTTAGATTTGGGAGGTGAATTAGAAGTATGGATTTCAAGTGATGGTACTACAAGAGAAAGTGATATTTCTGGCAATGATTGTGGATTTGCTAATTTGAATGAATGGGCACATATTCTTTGGGTTTACAATGGTACTGATAATATTTATTATAAGAATGGAATCTATTGTGACCAAGATTCTACAGCAATTGGTTCTATACATGCTGGAACAGCTAGTCTTCAAATTGGCGTCGGTGCTACTAATTATTTCAACGGCTCAATCGACGACGTCCTAATCTTCAACAAATCTCTAACAGCTGATGAAATTCTTGGATTGTATAATGCTTCGAGGGTTTCGCATAGTGAGAGTTTGGCGGAGGGTGATCATACGTTTGATGCTTATGCTCAGGATTTGGCGGGGAATGTGGTTTTGGATTCTAAGGCGTTTAGTGTTGATACTACAGATCCTACTATTGAATATGATGCTACGACTTTGGATGATGGGGCTTATGTTAATGTTGATAGTGTATTTGTGAATTTGACGACTTCGGATTCTGGGGATCATTATGCGTTTGCTGATTTTGATAGTGATTTGGTTGGATGGTGGAGGGGGGAGGATGGTGCTAGGGATGAGTCGGATGAGTTTTTGAGTTTGGATGGGGATGGGGATTATGTTGATGTGGGGGACGCATTTTTTAATACTCAAGATAGAACCGTTTCATTGTGGTTTAAGGATTCTAATCCCGGTGCGGGAACTCATCTTGCTTTTTCTGGAGGAGATACTAGTCCGAATAGATATTATTTGGGGGTAGATTCTAATGATCTTTATATGAGAGTAGGAGATGGAAGCGATTATGCGACATATACAGTGATTGAGGATGTGTGGTATCATGCGGTTTTAACTTATGATAATTCTAGTCAAAATACTAGTTCCTACATAAATGGAAATTATTTAGATTCAGAGTCGGTGAATCTTGCCGGCTCTGCAGGGGTGAATATTGGTTCTTATGGTGATGGAAATACGTGGCATTTCAACGGCTCAATAGACAATGTTCTTATCTTAAACAGAACTTTATCAGCTTCGGAGATTTCGGCTTTGTATTCTAGAGGGAGGAGGGAGAAGAGTTATTCGGATTCGGGTTTGGTTTCGGCTTGGAGGTTTGATGGGGATTATACAGATTCGGCTGGGGGGAATGATGGGAGTGCTGTGGATAATGCTTCGATTGCTGGTATGAATGATGGGAGTTTCGAGGGTGGGGCTGGGGTTACGGATGCTGGTAGGTTTGGGAAGGGGTTTGCTTTTGATGGGGATAATGGAGGAGATTATATTAAGGTGGGCGAAGGAGATGATGATGATTTTGAGGACACTTGCGATAATGGATGTACATTTAGTGCTTGGGCTAAGAAAAGTGATTTGGGTATTACTGGTGCAATTATTGGGAAATGGGATTCTACTGGTAATGATAGATTTTTTAGAATGAGAATTAGCAGTAATGATGATACTCAATTTGAAATAGATGACAATGGAGATAGTTCGTATTGTTCGGTGGTATATTCTAGTAATGATATTTCGCAAGATGTTTGGTATCATTATATTGGAGTTTATGATAATAGCACTGGGACGGGGAATATTTCATTATATCGAGATGGTGTTTATTTACAATCAACAACATGTAGTTTTTCAGGAATTAATACGACTGCGTGGCAAGATTCGGAAGATACTTTTATCGGAGCAGAAGATGAGAGCAGTCTTGCCTGGGAATGGAATGGAACAATTGACGATGCTTTAATCTTCAATCGTCCACTATCAGCTACTGAGATATCTGCTTTGTATAATGCTTCGGCGAATTCTTATGAGAATAATTTTAGTGGTTTGGCGGATGGGTTGCATTTGTTTGGTGGGTATGTTGTGGATTTGGCGGGGAATAAGGTTGCGGCTGCGGAGAGGGGGGTTACTGTTGATGGGGTTGTTCCTAGTTTGAGTGTTAATAGTCCTTCGAATAATTCTAATTGGAATACGAATGATGTTGTTGTGAATGCTTCGGTTAGTGATAGTAATAATGTTTCGGTGTTTAATGATTATGGTTTGGTGAGTTGGTGGAGAATGGATGATGTTGATGGTTCTACTTTAGTTGATTATATGGGGAGGAATAATGGGAGTGTTGTTGGTGATGCTGTTCAGGTTGATGGTGGTAGGATGGGGAAGGGGTTTTCCTTTGACGGGGTTGGGGATTGGATTAATATTCCTTTAGACGCTCCTGTTGATAAAACGTATTCGCTTTGGGTAAAACCTTCTTCTTATGTTGCTGGTTACAATACTTTAATCGAGTTTGGAGGCGATGAGCCATGGTTTGGGGTTAAAAGTACGGGACAGGTAGAACTTTTTGGTAGTGTTATAACTGCAGCTACTTTGACTTTAAATGAGTGGACTTATATTGTTTATACGAGTAATTCTAATGCCGATGAGGGTAAAATATACATTAATGGAATTTTAAATGCTACTTC